>Ga0208546_1000058_pt1 | contig 50834 bp, 74 predicted proteins | sample DEB19_08_DNA_4_FD_184528 | JGI IMG/M metagenome (GOLD analysis project Ga0208546, IMG submission 184528) | Aqueous microbial communities from the Delaware River and Bay under freshwater to marine salinity gradient to study organic matter... | ecosystem: Environmental > Aquatic > Marine > Coastal...
TTCAGGACAACCGGCGCAGATAGCACGCACGATTGGGAGACACTTTGCCTCTTGTTCTCTGCTTTCTGGAAAAAATAAATTCGGGTTGATAATACCTTTGCAACTAGCTTCGGGAAGTAGTGGCAGTAAAGGGAAGAAGTCATTGAGTCCATTCAATTTCTCTCACCTAACCAGGAGTCAAGGTCTTGAACGACAAATGCTTTCTCAATACTTGCGTTGCGTCTTTTGATAACTAGGAACGCAGGTGGCGTTTGATCCAACCCACGCGCTTTGGCGTAATTGACGGCTTCTTTGCGGGCCTCATCCCAAAAGGTCGGAAGCGAGATTGACTTTCTATTCTTAAGTTCCAACACATAAGTTTTGCCAGCGATAATCGCAACAATGTCTCCTTCATCATTTTTACCCGCAAGTCGCAAACGCTCTGCAAAGACACCGCGAGAACGCAACCACTTGAGAACTCCGATTTCAAAGCCGTTGCCTTTGCGACCATTGGGATTTGCCATTATTTCACCAATTCAAGTTTCGTCGTTTTACCGGCGATGGCGCGGGCAAATTTCACCGCGTCAATAAGTTGTTGAGCCAAAGCCAATGCCTCATCTTCTGTCATAGATGCCACCTTCGCAACGACGGTTGGAATGGCGGCGCGGACTTTATCTGCCTCTCGCGCTGCCACTTCCGATGTCAGTGCGTAGGTTCCTGAAAAATCTCGAAGGCGAGCTAGATGTAGCAATGGCACCTGCTCCACAATGTCTTCAAGGAGATCAAGATTGGCGTCTGCTTCTTCCAAATAGATGGCAATAGCGCCGTCGGTGGCGGTGTGAACTGAGAACAGGCTCATTCGGGCATCACCTTGCGAAGCCTATCTTGGCTCTTAGACCACGCCTGCGCCTGTCTGATGCCTTCCTTCAATGGGTCGTCGTGTAGGGCTAGAATCGCCCATAGAAGCCCTAGAACGCCCACTAGGGCGCCGAATATCAGATACTGCATAAATCCCCTTCCGTTGAACTTGTGGATAAGTATGAGGGGAAGGTCTGACATCCTAAGTCCGACACGCCCACACGCTCAACTCCCTTGTGTATGGACAAGAGTAGGCACAAGGTCTATCTTTGGTCTGTGGGCGAAAAATAGTAGCCCCGCGAAAGGTAAAAATGACAAAAGCAAGCGATACATCAAGAATCATTCTTTCTCTACTTGCATCAATAGACGCGACAAATCCTGAAGAGCATTTGATAATCGCTGACCTATATCGTGCAATTGAGTTAATCGTAGAAAAGAATCATCAATGACTTGTCCAATGTGCGGAAAGATAATGGTCACGAGTTATCAAACTTGGTGGCAATATGACAATGGCGAGAATGAAAAGTTGGCAGTCTGTCCCGACTGCAATTATCTGCATCAGAAGTTAGTGAGGAATCAATGAAGAAGATTCGATCCGTTCGTGTGAGCGAACAACTATGGCGCAAGGCGCAGGCGAAGGCGAAGGCAGAAGGCAAGACAGTTTCCGAAGTCATCGTTGACTTCTTAAAGGAGTTCGTCAAATGAAGACAATGAAGATGTCAACTGCCGACATTGCCACCGCCTTTGCAGAGCGCGGTTGGTATGTGATGCCTTGTTATCCTCAGCAAAAGACGCCGTTCTTTCCTATCGCAACACGCGGTTACAAGTCGGCATCAAATAATCCTGCCAAGGTGTCAGAATGGTTCAAAAAGTCACCTTTGCTCAATATCGCAATCGCCTGTGCGCCGTCAGGTCTTGTCGTCTTTGATGTGGACTATCGCAACGGCGGAAGCACCGATGGTCTTGATACCAACACTTTCACAGTAGAAACCGGCGATGGTCTGCATCTTTACTATCAGGCAACTGCCGACTCTTATCCTGGAAAGTTGCGCGATGGAGTGGACATCAAGTTCAACGGATATGTTGTCACCGCAGGTTCACAACACGAGAACGGCAAATTCTATGAAGTTGTCAAAGATATTCAACCTGCACCTGTGATGGGTTGGTGCTAAATGAACGGACTTCAACTTCTTGCAGTCTTTGTGACTGCGTTCTATGCCTACTCTGTCGGCAGAAGCGTTATCTTTTGGACTTTGATGAGCGTCTGGTATTCGTGGTGGATTCTTCTGATCCTTCTTGTAATGCCGAAGAATGAGCCAAAACCCTTCGCATTTCCCAAGTGGTTTCTCAACTTCTTCGGCCCACGCTACATCAAGCGCACCATCAACAAAATGGAAGAGCAGTTTTAAGCACCTGCAAAGGCGCGAGCAATTCCTTCTTCCAAAGAGATTCGTGGCTCATAGAAGCCAAGCATCTTGTTTGGATCACCGACCCGATAGGCAACTCCCACAGGAGCCTTCGGGTTGGTGCGTATCGGAGCTAAATATCCCGCCTGCATCATCACAAGTTCTGCCAACTCGATGAAGGATGTCGCTCTTCCTGTGCAGAGATTTGCAACTGTAACATCATTAGTGATGGCTTCAAAGGTCGCCCTGACAACATCTTCAATGTGAATGAAGTCGCGCACCTGCGTTCCTCTGCCCCATACATCAAAAGGATCAAACTTCTCTTTTCCGCGTTTGATAAATGTTGGGAAGGGATAGTCAAGGCTCTGGTCGCTTCCGTATCCGCTAAAGGGCCTAAGAACGCTGACCTTCAAGCCTTCTGCTCTGGCATAAGAAGCCAGCATTTCACCGGATAACTTCGCCCAACCATAGGTGAAGTCGGGAGTGCGAATGTGGTCAAGGTTTATATCCCACTCTTTGAGTCGCTGCTTATATTCAGCTCGTTGCAAGTAAATCGGATAGGCAGCAGATGACGAGAAATACACGATGTGATTCGGGCGAGCGCGAAGCGCCCATTGGAAAAGATCGGCGTCAATGGCAAGGTCGGCGGCAACTGCCAAAGGGTTTCCTTCAATGGTGGCTCTGCCACCGACGATAGCCGCTAAATGAATGACGACATCAAACTTGGTGTCATCTTTGGCAAAAAAATCTCTGACATCCACGCCACTTTTGATGTCAATGCCGGTGATGGAATTGCGCTTGTAATCTAAATGCTTCTTGAAATTAGTGCCGACAAAGCCTTCATCGCCTGTAATGAGTATCTTCATTTCCCCCACCTGTCGTGTTCGTAGATATATTTCGCAGAGCCACAATAAGCCATTTGCGCTTTGCGGTCTATGTCAAAGACAAAAGTATCGTTGGAAAATAGAGCTGCGCCGATGTGCGACAGGGGAGTTGGCGCATCAAAGGGAATTGTAGTTCTAATTGAGTTGCCAATGATAGGTGTCTGATAGTAAGGATCGTGAATGAGCGCGTCACCTGCGACGATGGGATAGACCACTTCTGCCAAGAAATCTTGGTCAACTGTGTAGTAATCGCCGCGCTCACGATTATTGATGGTGGATGCTAAGAAGCGCAAATCCCTGGTCTTACCTGCAAACATACCGGCAGAAATGGGATAGTTGTGACCTGTCGGGTGGTCTTTGATAATGTGATAATCAAGGCAAGAATTTACCCAATCTTCGTGGGCAATGCGGTCACGATAGGAAAGACGGGCATCTACATCACGACAAATGACGGCTTCAAACTGTTCGTCAGAGAAAGCAAGATAGCGCCACAACTTCGCCGTGTGGTTTTCCACTCGATCTATTGTGACGATTTGAACGCCTTTGATTCGCTCAAGGGTTGTTGTGATAGATGAATCAACCGACTTGCCTACATAGAAGCGAGTGACAAAGCCATCATCAAAAGGAAAGTAGCGCGAAGCAAGAATGGCGTTCTTGATAGCTCCGATGGTGTAGTTGGTATCGTTTCCATAAAGCGAAAATGAAATACACTTCATTGACGCAAAGCCTTCAAGAGAACTTGGTAGTCCTCACTTTTCATAAAGTTATCAAACATCAAGGCATCAAAGGAATAAACTTCACGGGCATTGACGGCGATATAGCCTTCATCCCATTCGGCTTTGCCTACAACAGGGTGGAGATGTTCAATGACGACTCCTGGCAGATAAGCCAAATTGCCCAAGTCATTGCCCAAGGCTTTCCAAAAGTTGTCAAGATAAAGGTGCTTGAGCTTCGGTGGCACCATGCCGCCAAGGGCGCGGACAATGGCCGCCGACATCATCACCGCCGTTGGCAGATTCTCCCCTTGCAACAAATCGTTGCCGTAGGAAAGCCCTGGTCGGTCGCCAATGGCACGCATCAAGGCAATATCCCAATCGGGAGTTCGTAGTCGATGGTCATCGCCAATGAAGGTGAAATAGTCATATTCGTTGGCGTATTTCTTGGCAGCGACATTGACCGGATAGGCCATACCACGAGTTTTATTTTCAATTTCAAGAATGTTCTCAACACCGACGGCGCTTCGATAGTTGATGAGTTCTTCATCATCGGTGTCCACGATAAAGAGCAAGTCAGAGCGACAAGAGAATTCTTTGTGACATTTGAGAACTTCAATGGCGTTGTGTGGTCTGCCACGAGTTGGAACAAGAATGAGATTATTGTTGAGATGCACTGATTTCGCCCCCAATGGCGCCATACGCTGCTAAATCTATGAATGAGTCTATGTGGTCAGGTGTCTGCATCAAGCGAGCAATTTTGACCAGACATAAACACAAAGCGACCTGTGAAGGTGTTATCTCAGTTTCAAGATAAACACTCCACAGGTCTGCGATGCGTTGATGATTTGTCAGCGGGTCGCCATAGGTGTCTTGACGATCCGAATGAGTGAGGCGTTTTGCCTCATCTAAGATTTTCCCCCGTTGCATAACTACTTACTTCCGCGACCAAACTCTGTCGCTTTAGGATCAATGGCCTTGAGTATCGGGCCAAGAACTGCCGCAGCGAAAGCCGCAACATAATCCTTCAATGGGCGAGATGGGTCGGCAAGATAGAGAGCGGCTACTGCGGCAGCTCCTGCCCTTGCGTATGTGCTACCGACTGCGATGAGTTTTGCTTTGTCGAGCATTTGCACTCCTTGAATTTAGGTCTGCCAAAGCCCACAATGAACACCGGCAGAGATGGCTTGAGTTTGCCACGATTCTTTTTCTTGTAGGCGCGAATCTTACGCGCTACCTGACCGCCATTGCGCTGATCGCCCTTCGTGTCGGGCGCAGTGTTGCCTTCAATGGTGGTGACGGTGCCGTTGGCGTGGACACTCTCCACGATTCCTATGTGAGAGATACGGTCAATGCCATCGGCGGGGAAGTCAAAGAATGCCAAATCTCCTGGTAATGGAGTTGCGCCTTCTGCATCCTGCCAAGTTCCTTCTTTGACAAATGCCTTTGCGCCATTAGGCGTGTAGGTGCAGTCAGGAATCTTCAAGGCAACTTGCTTGGCGCACCAATTGACAAAGGCGCCACACCAAGGTTGATTCGCCTTTTGATACTTGGTCTGATTATCAGCAGGGCCTTCAATATAGCCAACTTCGGCGCCTGCGATGTGGAGAAAATTATCTAAGTGTTTTGAGCACATTATTTCTTCAAGGCTTCTTTGACAATATCAGTCAGGAAATCAACCTTGTCTTCTAGCGCCGAGACTTTATCTTTCAACGATGATCCGCCATTGGGCTTGAGTTCGTTGAGATAATGCTTGACAAGCCATTTGACTCCGAGAGCTACCGAGCCAACAATACTAAAGACGGCAACGAAAAATGATGCCCAATCCATTGCGCTCATGTGCCGACCACCAAGACCTGAACAACGGTAGTGCCTGTGTTGGTGACGCCATAAATCGGGTTGTTTTTATTCTGCAAGGTCAACTTTTCTCCGCTATCCATTGTGAAGCCAGAAGTAGTGGTGACATCCGAACCGCCAATATAAACTGCCTGACCACCGGCGGCGTGCAGATGCACTTCTTCGGCTTCGGCGGTGTTGTCAACCAAGATGGTTGGACTTGTTGTGACGGTGACTTGACGGGTGGAAATGCCCACTGTGATCTCCTTGTATGGCCCCGATGGACTTACTATGAAAGCAGGGTGGAAAGTTCTTCAGCGCTCAAGCCAAGGCGAGCTGCGATTGCTTCCTTCTCAGCTTGCTTAGCGGCTGCGGCGGCTTCTTCATCTGCCTTCGCTTGTGCTGCGGCTTCGGCATCGGCTTCGCGTTGTGCGATTTCTTCGGCAGTTAATTCGATTTCCTCAACTGCGCCTGTGCTGCAATCTACGACTAGTTTAGTTGGCATTTCTTCTCCTTATGAGTTCTTTATTCCGTAAAGGGTAGCGGTTGAGTATTGGGCAAAAGTTCCAGCCGCAATGAACTCTAATTTTATAGATGTTATAGCAGCGCTATTAGACCATAGACCAGCAATCATATATTGAAATGCTTGTGTTGCATTGTTTTCTTCAACACTGTCTATTGAGTAAGATTTATTATTGGAAGTTGTGTAATTTGGTACATATATTTCCCAATTACCAAATGTGCTTGCAGTCTCACCGCTACTATCTATTGTTCCTACATATCTATCTGAACCAGAAGTAGATGATGCAGCAGAACCATTTCCGCGAAGAACTCTGCGTGAATAGTTTGCTGTATTAGAGTTGAAAGAGATATACATATCGGCATCTGTTGTCGTAGAGCGACCACTTAGTCTTACTACTAAATCGGTATAGGTCTGCGGAATAGAGGTAAATTCAATGTTAGCCGCACCGCCGCTGCCGACAGTCACAGTTGCAATTGCTTCATAAGTAGTTGCCATTATGCTGCCTTTATACCGTATAGGGTGAAAGTACAACCAGCACTGTAAGTTCTAGAAGAATCTAATGAAATTTCAATAGAAGTAATAGCAGAAGTACTGCGCCAAAGACCAACTGTTGCTCCAGTTTCTGTTGCAGCATCGGCTTCTCTCCACAATATAGTTTTATTTGTTGTTGTGTTTGAGTAATTCATAAAATTCCAAATTACTTGTTGCACATTGTTTTGTATAGTAGAGATAGCGCTGTAATAAAGTTTAGAGTTATTTGTTCCGCGCTCAGAAGAAGCACTGCTTCCATTACCTGAAAACCAAGTCCAGGAATAGTTTGTGCCAGTATCGCTGTTTAGTCTTATCCAAGGGTCAGTGGCAGCAGATACGCCAGTAATGCTAGCAACCATAACCAAGTCAGTGTATGTGCCAGAAATTGTAGAAAAAGTCACAGATGCTGTAGCAGTTGTTAGTGTTGTTGTTGCTATCGGTTCATATGTCATTGGCATTATGAAGCCACCTTAATTCCATATAGGGCTATCTGTGAATACTGACCAAAGTTCTGGTCACTGCCATAAATTTTAATAGATGTAATAGCGTTAGTACTTTGCCATAGGCTTGAGGATAGTTGAATTTCTCCTGAGCCATTAAAGTCATTGCCAACTAAACCACGCATACTTTTGTACTTATTAGTATTAGCATAGTCAAGAATATCAACAACTCCAGCAGTTGCATAGGTTGTTCTTATACCGCCTCTGTACCCAAAGAAACGACCATTGCTAGCCGATGTAGCGCCATATGTATCTACTCCAGCACCATATCCTTGAAATAGATGGAACGCATAGTTAGAGCCAGTGTCTGAATTAAACTGTACATTTATTGAACCAGTTGCTGTTGCATTAACACCAAATAAAAATACTCGTAATTGCAAATGAGTATAGGTACTAGCAATAGATGTAAACTCTATATTTGCAACACTGGTACTACCAACGGTAGTAGTCGCAATAGACTCAAAGTCGGTAGGTATGTATGGGTCATTACCTACCAGCAGGTTACCCCTGCGTAGTTTATTCTTTATGCTGACTACAGCCATTAGGCTACTACCTCATCCCAGGATAGGGTTTCCTCATTCCACTTGTACAACTTTGGATTCTCTGGGTCTACAATTGGGTGTGGAACTGGTGCCTGCCATTTAGCATTAGCATCTAGTGTCCACGAAGGAAATGGCTGAGGTCCATAAAAGTAATCATTGACTGCATCATAGACAAAGCCGATGCCTGCATAGTTTTTACGGATGTTGCCGTTGTAGGAAGTTTGCTTCCACTTAGTATCCTCACCAAAAAGTGACTTGCAGAAGATAACTCCTTTGGCTTCAGACTCAACGCCATCTAATAGGAGTTCTTCATTAGCCACCACAATTACCTGTGTGACTACATTGTTGTCGTCTAGTTGTGCAAAGTGTGCCATTAGTAGGTTATACTCCCGCTTCCGTTGAACTGATAAATATGATAACTACCTGAAGTAGTATAAGTTGGGCTTCCTGTAGTAGATGCAGCAGCCTGAGTGGCACGGATAATAACTACCCCTGAGCCGCCTGCTCCTCCAGCATTTCCTCCAGCGCTACCTCCGCCACCGCTACCAGTATTTGCAGTACCAGCAGTTCCACTTACGGAGTTAGAGCCGTTACCGCCGCCACCAAGACCACCTGTTCCAGCGGCTCCAGGAAATGTATTATTATATTTTCCTCCACCGCCTCCGCCTGCATAGTAGGTTGATGTTCCTGTAATGGCAACTGCAACTCCATTACCACCGTTACCAGCGATTGTTGGGTTTCCATCTGCTTGATAATTCTGTCCAACTTGACCAGCACCACCGCCACCACCGCCAGGGTTTGAGCCGCCGCCTGATGCGTTACCACCTGCATAACCTTGATTAGCAGTACCTGCTTTACCAGTTAGATATGTGCCGTCACCACCGCCGCCGCCACCAGAACCACCAGTGTTAGCATCATTTACATCGTTAGCACCTCTACCACCACCTGTTGAAGTGATTGTAGAAAATATTGAGTTAGAGCCGTTTGTTAATGATGCTCCTCCTCCACCAACAGTAACAGTATATGCTGTTCCACTTGTTAGTGTTAAAGTTGATTCAAGGCTTCCGCCGCCACCAGTTGCACTTACTGTAGAGCGCAAACCTCCAGCGCCACCACCTCCACCGCCACGGTTTCCACCCCCACCTCCACCAGCAATAACTAAATAATCAACAGTAACAGGAGGAAAATAAGCAGAGTTACCAACAAGTAGGCTACGGCTAAATGTTCCGTTCTTAAGACTTCTAATTGCCATTAGTAAGTTATGCTCCCACTTCCAGTGAATTGATAAATGTGATAACTACCTGAAGTAGTATAAGTTGGGCTACCTGTTGTTGAGGTTGCCGCGCTTGTTGCGCGAAGAATGACAATACCGCTTCCACCCGTACCGCCAGTTTGACCTGCGCCAGCACCACCAGCGCCGCCACCTGTATTAGCCGTTCCATTCCCACCAGTAGATGAATTTTGAGTACCGCCTGTTCCGCCGCCACCTGAACCACCCGCTCCGCCAACGGCACTTCCATTACTTGCGGTTGCTCCACCGCCACCTCCGCCAGCATAAGTGACAGAAGAACCACTTATGGAAACGGCAACACCTGAACCGCCAGCGCCGCCATAAGTATTATTAAATGCTCCATTGCCATCACCGCCAACACCATTAGCGCCACCACCGCCTCCGCCTACTTGATAACTGCCGCCACCTGCATTTTGCCCCTTACCGCCCGCATAACCTTGATTAGTTGTACCTGACCCAACATTATTTGGGTAATTATAAGAAGAACCACCGCCTGAACCACCTGTTGCGCCATTATCAATAGCGCCAGCACCGCCGCCACCGCCCGTTGAAGTAACAGTAGTTATGCCAGTTCCCGAAACAGATGAATTGTTTCCATTATTACCAACCGTATTATTAGAGCCACTTTTTGTTCCACCAGCGCCCACAGTAATTGTATAAGTTACGCCCTTTGTCATACTTAACGCAGTTTCTAAACTTCCTCCACCGCCCGTTGCAGTAACGGTAGAACGCAAACCACCAGCGCCAGCGCCACCACCCGCGTAATTACCACCACCACCTCCACCAGCGATAACTAAATAATCAACAGTAACAGGAGGAGAATAAGCAGCATTACCAACAAGTATGCTAGACGGTGAGATGTTACCAGTCTTGTAACTTGTAATGGACATTAGACGCTAGCCTCATCTCCAAACGCTGCGAAAGCAAGGTTAGCAGTTGAAGCGTATACTGAAATCACATCCGTTGCTGCAAGGGTTAGACCAACAGTAATCAGTGTAGAGTCAGATGCACCAACCGTAATGTCGTAACCAATGTAGTGTTGGTTAGCAATAGAAGCACCAGCAGGGCGTACTGCGATACGGAATGTCGCAGCAGTAGCAGTAAGGTTAGCAACAGAGATTGTTGATACTACTGCTTCCTTTGCTGAAGGTACTGTGTATAGGGTTGTGAGTGTTGTCGCAGATGGGTTTGATTGCCCAAGGACTTTTTTAGCCATTTAGTTATTTCTCCTTTAAGCGCCCATCAGCATAAATACTGACGGTGTTGGGTCGGTTACAATGGTTGACCAAGAAGCGGTTGTTCCGTTCGTAGTCAAATACTTTCCTGTGTTTCCAGTCTGACTTGGTAGAGCATCTACTGTTGCCCACTTGACTCCATCTGCCTGTGTGCTATCTGCCTGGAGGTATTGCCCGTTGGTTCCAACTGTCTGAGCAGCATAGGTTCCAGTTCCAGTACCTACAAGTATAACACCCTTGGCTGTATATTCTGCCTTAGGTACTGCAGCGTTGGCTGTAGTCTGGGCAGATGATGCAGCAGTGTTGGCTGTATTAGCCAAGTCGTATGCTGACTTAACTGAGTTAGGCGTAGCAGCAGTTGTGATAGATGTGCTAGCAGTAGAGTCGGTGAGTTGTACTGCACCTGACTGTGCTGTTGTTGCTGCTTGAATAGCAATGTTGACGCTGCCAGCAGTACCTCCACCTGTGATAGGTGCTGAGACTGTAACTGCCGTGATGTCACCTGTGTCGTTGGCAATCCACTCAAGTCCTGTAGCAGTTGCTGAGTTAACACTTAAGACATAGCCATTAGTTGTGGCTGCCGCTAGTCGGGCTGCTGTATCTGCAGCGCTAGCAACAATCAAGTCACCTTTAGCGTCAAGGATAGTTGCTTGAATTGCTCCTGCTAATACTGCAGCAGCAGATGCTGCCGAAGCAGCAGCACTGGTAGCAGAAGTTGCTGCGCTAGCAGCAGAGGTAGCAGCAGCAGTTGCACTGGCTGCAGCAGATGTTGCACTTGTCGCAGCAGCACTGGCTGATGTAGCCGAAGCGCTTGCTGAAGTAGCAGAAGATGTAGCAGATGTGCTGGCTGAGTTAGCGCTAGTTAAAGCAGATGAGGCAGATGTTGCTGCTGAGGTAGCCGATGTAGCAGCAGCGGCAGCAGAGTTAGAAGCCGTAGTAGCAGAGGCAGCAGCGCTTGTGGCACTGGTTGCTGCTGCAGTCGCAGAAGCCGCTGCAGAGGTTGCAGAGGTGGCTGCTGCTGTGGCTGAGGTAGACGCACTGTTGGCGCTAGTTAAGGCGCTAGAGGCGCTTGTAGAGGCGCTAGAGGCACTCGTAGCGGCAGAGGCAGCACTGGTAGCAGCCGATGCTGCTGAGGTTGCTGCAGCCGTTGCTGAGCCTAGAATGCTATCTACATAATCTTTAGGGGTAGCAGAGGATGCAATCATCCCTGCGCTAGATAGACCAGTGATGACTGGACTGCCCGAAATAGTAGGGCTGGTCAGAGTCTTATTAGTTAGGGTCTGAGTTGCATCTACGATAACTACGGTGCCCGTTGTGTTAGGCAAAGTAATCGTATTATCTTGAGTTGGGTCTACAACTGTCAGAGTAGTTTCGTATGCGTCTGCAGTTGTACCTTCAAATACCAATACGGCACCTGCTGAGGCGGTGCCTGTAATTGTTGGGTCAGAGATAGTTGGAGAGGTAAGGGTTTTGTTGGTAAGAGTTTGTGTCTTAAGTGTACCTACGACAACGCCTTCACCTGAACCGATACCGTGCATTGTATGACCAGAGCCAGCACCGTCATTATAATAAGCGTCTGCCTCTGCGTGGAGGTTTGCGTCACGAAGGTCTCGACCAATTGCCATATGTCGAACAACAGCACCCGCTGAGTGAGACTGAGCAGTTGAGCCATCAATGGCTCGTGTTACGGTAAAAGTATTAGTAGATACCGCAGTGGCATCTACAATTTCTTCAAGCGCCGTATCTGGGTCAATAACAAGAGTAAATGTTCTGCCTGATGGAATCGTTACACCACCAAGGAGAGTTGTTCCAGAGACAACTGTAAATGACGTAGCGCCAGCGGTAATGGCACCTGTCAGCGTTGACTGCTGAGAGCGAGAGGAGTATTGGCGAGTTGTCATTCAGGTTCCTATCGGTTGAATCGAATGCGGGGAGGATATTGACCTTGGAAGGCGGAAATTTCTTCTCGTAGTCTTTGTGTGTATAGGGCAAAGATTTGACGTACTGCATTGTTGGCTGAACCAAATGGACGCTTAGCGTCAATCTCGTCAGCCTGTGGGCTAATCTGAGAAGCACGTGCAGGGTCTAGGTAAGCAAGTAATCTGTAAGCAGCACCAAGAGTAATTACATCTCGTGCTGATTCAGGGTATCCTGTCTGGGTTGTAAATGTCTGGTCGTTAGATGTAAATGCTGTAGGCTGTGTTACATACATAACCTTGACGGTACGACCAGGTGTAATAAAGTCATAGATTGAAATAGTCTGGCTGCCTTCGCCCCACGTTGCAGTCTCTGCTAGCGGGTCAAAGTCATAACGCCCAACGCGAATCCACTCTTGAGATGGACCAGTATCTTGCCACATTACAGTCAAGATAGATTCTATGTTGAGTGCCCCTAGGTCATATGTGGTCTGTGCAGCATTGAATGTAAATGTGGTCTGCTTCACAACCATCAACTGAGTTCCTACGGCACGGATTGTATCATTGATTGCCTTCTTAACCACATAACGTGGGAAGATAGGAGAGACAGTAACCTTTGTATCAACGGCTGCTGTAGCGGCTGTAGTGCCTAGATAGCCACGTCCATAAGGGGCGATAGTGGCTGTGTTAGCAACACGGTCAAATGAGTCAACCCACATCAACTCTTCGCCTACCTCAAGAACGCCTTTACCTACTGAGTCAGTAGAGCCTAGGCTTAGGATTGTAGGAGAAGAACTAGGAGAAGTTAATGTGGTGACTGCTGCAGTGAGATATGTGGAGCGGTCCTGCTGATATGTGTAGCCTGAGAGGTTAATCAAAACCTCATCAATCATATTACTGAGAGTTGTCACAGGTTAATACTCCTTAAGGCATCAGTCGGTGAAAGGTCTGTTGTTCCAGCAAGTTCATTGCAGACAGCGCCTAAGCCTTTGTATTCATCAGGCTGGCGAGTAGGGTCTGCTTCTAAATTAAGTGCACCCAAGAGTCCAAGCCCTGAGGTTCCAGAGTATTCATTGGCAGCACCGACAGGTGCAAGATATGCAGTCAATACTGGATATGTCCCACCATTAGCCAAACGATTAAGTTCGCTTGTAAATGAACTACCTGCTGTGCCTGTTGCCATTACTTGCCTTTCTTCTTGGCTACTGCTGCGTTGTCTACCAAGTTAGGGTAAGGACGTCCTGCTGCCTTAGCCCTTTTCTTTGCTGCTGCCTTTTGAGCAGGAGTAAGTTTCTTAGATGTCTTCTTTGGATTCTTTGTATCCCAGAATGCTTTCTTCTTCACCACTTCACCTTATCTGCCCAATAGGCTGCGCTCATCTTGCCTTTAGCAATATTCTTTGAATGACGTGCCTTGAAAGATGCACGCTTCTTTTTCATTCTGTCAGACTCCCCAGCCTTAGGAGCACCAGCGGTCTTAGCGCCTTGCTCACCAAAACGAATAGTCTTTACTTTGTCCCCGACTTTAGCCACAACAATATGTGACTTCTTGGGATGGGTAGGAGTACGCTTAGGCTTATTGAAGCCTGATACGCCTGCTCGCTTAAGCCTTGGGTCTCTCTTGCTTTCCATATTCCCCATACTTTCCTAATACTGTTTTGATTCTGCCATCTTTACGAAGCCTCACAACCATTCCATCTTTAATCTGGATTGGGTTAAACCCTCTGTGAGGCTTCAATTTTCCTGACGACATTATTTCTTTTTCTTCTTTGCCATACCTGCTGAAGATAGGGCGATAGCAATTGCTTGCTTACGAGACTTAACTACTGGAGCCTTCTTAGGACCCTTTGGGTCTTTTCCTGAATGAAGAGTTCCAGCCTTATACTCGCGCATTACTTTTGCGACTTTCTTTTTTGCTGCTGACTTTTTCATTATTTCCACCAAGGATATTTCTGCTTCATAATCTTGTCGAAGGTCTCACCTTGATTACCTTGAGCAGCAAACGTAGGCTGAGGTGTAGCAAGATTTCCAATACGAGTTTTGCCAGCCTTTGGCGTTGGCTTTGGTGTGGGTTTTGGATTCGGCATTTACTTACCCATATTTCTATAAACAGGATTTACTTTAGCCTTACCATTAGCACTAGTGATTCCAGCCTCGACTCGTCCCTGCTTGTAGAGTTTCTTCAACGCGGCTAGTTCCTTCTTAAGGTTAGCCTTTTCTTCAGGAGTCTCTGCTGTATCAATTAGCCAAGACCGTTTATTCTCATATTCGGTATATGACATTCTAGGTACGTTTGGCATTTACTTCTTCTTTCCCATTTTCTTGATTGACTTCTTGGCAGCCATCTTCTTCATACCTTTTTTGGCTTCCATTTTCTTTTCTGCTTTTGATTCCATTTTCTCGCCCATTGCATAAGCCTTGGCTGCTTTCTTGCCTTTTGCTGTGTATGGGAACTTCTTGCCGCCTACCATTGGCATATCTATACTCCTAGTTCTTTCATTACTGCTGCGGATTTTTTGTTTATATGCTTTGCTGGAGGCATCTTCTCGGCGTTGTAAGGTTTGCCTAGTGTTTCACTAGCCTTAACTGCCTCTTGGATTTTGTCCATTGTTGTCCCAGCGGGTTGAATGCCCTGGTCTCTTGCTTCCCTGTAGGCATCCAATTCTTTGTTGTGACGCTTGTTAGTCATAAACTTACGACTGTCAGCATCTCCTGCGTTCATCTGAATACTTAGTCCCTTACATCCAAAGCAGGTTTCTACTGGCTCAGGATGGTATTCCCAATGTTTCATAGTTGAGTAAAGTTACTTTCTGTTACACCTACATTGCCTGCAATAAGCGCAGCCTTTGTAGCGTCATCAACTGTGTACTTATATCCACCGCGATATACCTGAGGATAATCAGGTAGTGACTCATCTAGTGGGTAACGTATCTGTTGATATGTCCCTGTATTTGGATTCATTACGATTGTTATTCCTCGTGTCAGTTTGTAGAACTGAAACAACCGCTGAACACCTGTAAGTCCTTCATCCACTGTTGGTGGAAGAAATTGCCATTCAGCCATAAGTCCTCCTAATGAACTCACCCCAAAGGGCAGACTTTCAAGGGTCTGCCCTCAGAGTCAATCAACTAGAGAGCAGCGATTGAGGAACCTGAAGTAATGCGATACAACGCTTCGTCACGGTAGACTGCGAAGCCGAGTACGCCGTACCAGCCCATAGGGCGGAAGCGCATCAACTTGTCAGTGACGTTACCGATAACGACGTGTGGTTCTTCAGCGACGGCTTCTGCCATTGCTTGAGCACCGCAAACGATTGTATTGAATACACGGGTTACTGGAGTTACAGTTACAGTTGTGGTTGCAGTAACTGCACCAGTGTTTGCTGTATCTACAGTGAAGGTTGTGGTTGAGCCAGAGGTGCTGATTGCAGTAATCTTTGCACCAGAAGCGATACCAGTTCCAGCAATCTTGTCGCCAACTTCAGCACGAGTTGCGATAACAGCAGAAGAAGCAACACCGAAGGTGAAGCCTGCTGATGTACCTGCAACAGTTACAGCGGTTGTAGCGAGTGCGGTCTGGTCTGCACCTGACTTAGCATTGTAAAGACGTGGTGACTCTACGAAGAATGCGCCTTCGTAATCTCCGATTTCTCCAGCCCAGATGTTATCTACTGCTGGGTTTGAGTTAGCGTGAACAAAGTTCCAGCCCATATTTCCTGTTTCTGCACGAAGGTCGTGTGAAACTTGTGGGTGGATACCTGTCCAGTAAAGGCTTCCGCGACGTGCCTTTGCCTTGTTTGAACGAAGGCGAGCAACGGACTTACGGATGTCTGCTGAGTCAATTGTATCTGAAGCAGTAATTCCAGCAACGGAAGTTGCGGTTCCTGCGAAGATGTTGTTTGAACCAGAGCGGAGAGTTGTCATTGCAACTGCATCAATTGAGTCAGCGAGGTTGTAAGCAATGATGTTTGCAATCGCTGGGTCAACGTCTGCGAGTGAGAACAACTCGAGAGCGCGGGTTACGAGAACTGCGTTACCGTACTCAGAAAGAGTAATGGTGACGGAGGTTGGTGTTGAGAGTGCAACTGCATCTGGGTCTGTTGTTTCAGTGAGAGCAGTTGTTGCTTGTGCAAGGTCAACGTACTTCTGTAGAACTACTGTTGAGCCTGGGAATGCTTGACGGGCAGGACGCTTATCTGCAACCGAACGGATTAGGGGTTCGGAACGGAGAGCGAACTCGAGAAGACGGTCATACGCCTTCTGTACGAGACCTGCGCCACCAACGGAACCGCCGAGCGAGGTGCTCGACGTATCTGTATATGCGTTAGGCATTTAATTTAGTCTCCTTGACTATGAACGGATTATTCTTGTGAACGGAGAAGACCCAGAATTTCTTCTGCTGAACTTGCGTTGTTTAGACGCATTTCAAAGTCTTCTGCCCTGTCGGGAGTAACCGCTCCCTGAGTAAGAACATCTTGATTGCGAAGTGCAGCAAGATTCTTCTTGTCTACTTCGGGGGCATCTGCTGTCTTAATACCGAATAAGTCTGCGTTATCTTCGAGCCAGGAATTTACTGTCTCTTCGTTAACGTCATCTAAGTCTTTCATAATAAGACGTGCAGCCTTTGCGTTTACGCCCTTCTTTTCTAGGACTTGACGGACGGTGTTTTCTTTCTTCTCTTTGAGGAATCCCTCTAGTTGTTCAGAAAGTTCCTTGATACGTTTCTCGTCGGACCTTTTGGCTTTACGTAGTTTCTTAACTAGGTCATTGCCATCTAGTACTTCGTTTGTGTCTATATCGTCGTCTTCGTCTTCCCAGTAGTTGTTGCTCATAGCAACGTTCCACCCTTCTATTCGTTGTTAGTTCGTAAGCCTCAGTTGCCATTCGGGGAAATGGGCTGGCTCTTACTACCAGTCTTATACGCTGGCGGGGCTGGTCGGTCCGCTCAGGATTCTATTTAGAAAGCGCGATTTGCTCTGCGCTGCGATGCAAGTCCAAGTTCTGCTCGACCTGCTTTACCAGAGAAGCGACCAATTTCTTCTTCTCCGAGTTTCTTGATTGTCTCCATTGGTTGTGCGAGTCCACTGATAAGTGCTTGCTCTACTCCAACTTGACCAATATCTGCTGTCTTTGATATTCCAGCAAGTTTGCCAACAGTAGGAGTTACTTCTCTAACTTGTCCAAACTTAGGAAGAAGTTCGCTGTAACTATATCCAAGTCGAGCATAATTTTGTGCTCTGTCTTCTGTTACTCCGCCAACTATGCCCTTAGCACCAAGTGCTCCGACTCCCTGTTGTTCTGCTGCAGCCAATACGTCATATTTATTGAGTTCATCAACAAGTTGGGCAACACCCTTTTCACCCAAGAGAATTGTTTTAGCAAGAGTTGTTCTGTCAACCGTTGGGAAATAACGACTAAATACATCTTTGATTTCTTTTGGAGCCATATCAATACGCTGATATACGTTGCCTATTTTATCGGCAACAGTACTAACAGAATTTCCTTTACCAATAAGTTCTCCAGTAAACTGTTCAGTAGAAATATCTCCCAGCCCAGCCTCATTAAGTATGTCAGCCATACCTTTTTGTGCTGCAACATACTCAGCAATAGTAGGTACGCTGACTGGCTTTCCAGCCTGTCTTAAGTCTTGAAGTGCGTAGATACCCTTAAATCGGTCTGTGAATGCTTTGAGGTTAGGATTGTTACGGGCATCGAGAAGCGACATATTAAGCGCTTCAGATACTGCTACACCGTTTCTGTAGTACTTAGACACCACATTGTAAAGTTCATCCATCCACCCTTTAGTAAGTTCTGCTTCTCCAAAGAAAAGAGCAAGTGTTTGCTTGAATACATCTTTGGCTAGAGTTGGACCAGTCGGGGCTCCTGAACTAGAAAATCCAGTAGCACTGCTTCCACTAAATCCATTTCCGCTTCCAGTTACAACTCTTGCTGGAATTGTAGATGTAGTGCCATCACTATAAGTAATAGTTATACTACCGTCTGGATTTGTAACTCTTTTAACTTCTGTTTTTCCAGTTTTAGTTATAGTACCTGATTGAGGTTGAGTTGCATACCATTCTGCAGCCTTGTTAGGGTCTATAGTGCTGGTAACAATTTTTCCAGTTGCTGGGTCCACTTTTGCGCCAAGTGCAGCGGCGAGGGAAGCAGCATCTGCTTTTGCTTTTGCTAACGCGTCTGCCGCTTCTTTTTGTGCTGGAGTTAATCCAGTAACTGGGTCCTTTACATCTGAGCCAGTAACTGCAGTTACATCACCACGAAAACTTGTAGGACCAGACCACATTGATTGTGTAGCATCAGTTCTTTCACCAGTTGCGGGATTTACAATAGTATTAGTAGAGGCATCATAATATGGATTTGGATTTTTAATTAAATTATATTGACCAGTTGGGGCACCTACATCTTGCCTCCAAGCATAACTATATGTGTAAGCATCTGGTGCTGGAAGTTCTGGAGTTGCAGCCTCTGCTGCTGCTTTAGATTTTGCCTGTGTTTCAAAATATGCTTCCTTGCGGGCAGCAGACGCAGCAGCAACTTCTCTTGCAATACGAGCGCGGCGTTCTTCTTTTGTTTCAGCCATTTATACTCCAAATCCCATAGCGCTTGCTAAACCAGTAGCAAGGTCTCGTGCACCACTAATTGCCCAACTTGATTTTTCTGCATTTGGATGGAACTTAAGATACGTCTCAAAGTCAGCAAGGCTTCCCATAGCAACTTTGCCCGCTGTTCCATCTGGACGCAGGAACTTATCTAGGTCTGGATTAGATAGGTCAATTGTTGTTGGGTCTACTTCCCAATACTTAACCATTCTTCCAATATAAGGTTCAGCCAAATCCATTACTGTAAGGTTAGGGTTAGCCTTAAGACGGTCAGCAAAAAGTGGGTAAAGTTCTGCAGCCTTTGCATTGAATTGCTTCTTGAGGTCATCAAGAGTTGTCTCGCCTTTTGACAGTTGGAGAGCATAGTTAGCAATTTCTTTTTGACCTAGATAGTCAAGACCATTCATTTTAAGAACTGAGCGAAGAGCATCAATCTTGTTAATAACCGTAGATGGGATAGTCTTTGGGTCTCCAATATTGACCTTAGCCCACAGGTAATTCTGGGCAAAAGCATTAGCATCAAAGCCACCAGGAGTGGTGATGATTTCTTTAGTTCCGTCTGGACGGATAACTTCTTTGGTTTCTTTGCCAGAAGCCTTGGCTGCTTCAGTTAACTTGCCAAAAAAGTCAGTAAGGTCTTGTTCGCCAAACTGAGCAAATGAACCCTCAGCAAAACCTAATTGCTTGGCTGCATTACGAAGAATGGCATCAGATGTAATCTTGTCATAGTTCGTATAGTTGATGGTTACGCCAGTTTGGGTTGGAGCATTGTCCAACTGAATCTGAAGTACATCCCAAGGGGTCTGCTTCTTGCCTTCTTTATACGAGGCTACGGCTGCATCAATAAGGCTATTGAATAAAGTTTTACGGGCAGCATCGGTAGGCATACGATTCTGGGAGATAAGATATTGAGCAAGCGCTGCTTGTGCTGACTCTGATAGTTTAGCAAAAGTTTTCTTGACTATAGCAGAATCTTTTTTAACTAGATTACCATCTTTATCTGGCATCCAGATATAGTTAATTACCTTCTTACTACCCTTGTCTGGAAAATTAAAACCACTTGTAGAGGGAGGTGTTAATACCGTTTTTCTGTACCTACTCATTTCCTACCTCCGTAAGTTGGTCATTTAAGAAATATCTGTCTAGAATATCTGCAAGTCTTGGGTCAACAACGTCTATCACTGATTCAACATATTGTTTCCAAGCGTTTTGAACTTTGCCTTTATAGCCGCTTGGAGCGTCTTTGTACAATTTAACGAAGTCATCACGATATTTCATCATTGCTTCAGTATGAGTCCAGAACTGGCTATTGCCGTGCTTTTCCATAAACTTCTCATCTTTGACAATCTGCGTCAATCCCCAGGCATATGTATATGCTGTGTTCTTGCGAGCATTTTCTTTATATACATAACCCCAGTCAGGGCTGAATGCAGATAGGTCTTCTACATATTTGCGTAGAGCATCTTGGAGAACATCAACTGATGCATAACTGGCATAGCCTTTTGCTTTAGCCATATCATTGAGTTGCTTCTTGTATGCTGTATAAGCCTTCCATACACGACCAACTTCAATATCTTTTTCTACATCCGCTATTGACTTAAGTGGCAAATTTAGCGTTGTTCCGTCAGGAAGAACTGTCCCTGGTTGATTTAAGATTCTGCTGATATTAGGGTCTGACTCTGAGCCCACAAGGTCAGCAGTAATAAGACCAATAAGGTTCTTATTCTTCTTTCCAAGTCTGTTAGCAAGACCAGAGAACTCTTCCCAAACTCGGGTATAACCCTCAACAGTTGGGACAATGTATGCCGATTTCTGTCTACGTCGTGCTCCGAATGATAAGCGCTCCATTGGGAATGGTTGTGTCGCCCCAAGGACTGCTGCTCGTTCATTAAGTTCAGTTTCTGCTGCAGCCTTAGCATCACGCTCGCTCATACCCTGAGCAATATATTTATCTGTTGCTGCAGTAAAGTATGTGCGGAAGATACTATCTGGACGCATATCAACAACTGCTGGAGTTCCAAGTGGTGAAGCAAACTGCCAGAGAGCCTTCTCTAAGAACTTCTTTTTAGCATTCTTTGCTACGAGTTCTTCTGTTGGTTTCTTACCAATACCCATTTCATAAAGAGCCATCTGGTAGTTCCACTCAGATGTAAACGAATCAACCCATTCTTTCTTTGATTCATCGCCCTTTACCCATACTAAGAAGTTTCTTAAGTATGCTGGTGTGAACGCTTGAGTCGCAGCGCGACCTAAATCTGATTCGATACCATATGGGAAAAGTTCTTCATATGAGTAACCAGGAAGTTTTCCGAATGTAGTATCAATAGCATTCTTGATTACCTTGTCATTACCTGGAGCAAGTTTGAGAACTTGACCCAAAGCAATTGGTACCGCATATGATGGACCAGCAAAGTTAGCAAGGAAGTTAATGGCTCGAGTACCGACCATAATTCCTTGTCCATCTTTAAGACCAAGTTCTTTGGTTCCTGGGACAATTAAGTATTCGGCATCTAGTGGGTTTTCTACTGGATTGCCGTACTTGTCAACTCCGAAAGAGTTATAGATTCCATAGTATGAGTTCAAGAATCCAGCCATACGCTGTGGTGCTTTAGCAGCAAAACGGCTATAGCGATAGATACCGCTAGCAGATGCAGCAGGGAACGATAGAACAGTTCTTGCCATATACAAAGCACGGTTCTGGCGACGGATTGAGTAGAATGTCTTCTCAGCCTCTTTAACCATTTCAATCGCTGCAGCCTGACGAACAGAGTTTACAGTTGAAGTGGTAATCTCATATCCCTGAGATGCCAGCATTTCAAGTTTCTGAACTGTACGATTCTTAAGTTCTACGCTACCCCAAGCCCAACGAATGGCATTTTCAGGAGCACCTAACTTTGTCCAAGCCCAACCAGTTGCTCTATCAAAAGCCTCAATAAGGCTCTTTGATTGTTCAATTGCTGTTCCATACTTGTTATCCAAAGGATTGATTGGAGTAAGTCTTTCGAGTTTATCTCCAAGAAGTTGTGCTAATTGATTGCCACGAACTTCGCCGCTTGCAGCAGCAGCCTTGGCTTCTAGTGTAGGTAGGTAGCGATTGACATATGCAATCTGGTCATCAATCATATCAATGATGTCAGAGGCATCACGACCAAATTCTTCGGCGTATGTCTTGCCACCGCGCTTAAGACCCCAGTTTTGAATAATCTCATTACGTGTACGACCAGCAAGAATCTGGTCAACAAGAATATCGCCACGCATATAGTTATTTACTGTGTATGCCAACTCATCAAAATAAAGTGGGTCATAGACTGGAGTAATACGATTAGGTGTTCTGCGACCAAGCATTTGAGTACGGGTAGCAAAAGCCTTATCTCCAAGGATTTCCATTTCGCGTGTATGACGGTTGGAAATTTCAGCCTTATATGAAGTGCCTAAGTGATTCTCGCTTTCAAGGCGAGGGATGTTTACGGTCTGTCCATTACTTAAGACATAACCTTTTTCATCCTGACGACCCTTGAGGCGAATGCGGGCATTATCTGCAACTGACCACTCATCTGCTATAGCCTTACGAGTAGGACCCATATCAACAAGAATCTTGTCAATATCGTCATAAGCCTTCTTGATTGAAGCGTTCAGTTTATTCAAATCAGGAGCAAGAGTATTAATATCTCCTGCAGCGCGAGTAATAGCAAGTTCGGCTGCGCTAATCTCGGAAGCCAACTTAGGGTCATTTAGTGACTTAAGATATGCAGTTCTGCGAACTAATCCATAAAGCGTAGGGACTTCTTCGCGGACGGTATTAAATTCATCTGCTCTGTCACGAGCCTTCTTCTCTAGATTAGCAAGAAGACGCTCTGCTGCCCGTAGGTTATCCTTAACAATTTCTATGTTATCTGCTTTTGTTACAGGAGAACGACCCATTGGATTAACAAAGAAGTCTACCCATTCAGCAACAGCATAGTCAGCAATATCAACAGCCTGCTCAATTTGAGCGGTATACATTGAATACTCTTCTTTGAGAGCCTTCTTACGGGCATTGCTTCTAATATTAGCCTTATTGACCGCAGCAAAGAATCTATTCTTGTTGTTTACAATTGCATTCTTTGCAAAAGACTGCGTGCTATCAACTAAGAACTTAGAACCTTGAGACATAACTGCTGCGTTAAGTGGTTCAAAAATTGAGTTCTTTGGAATATATGCTGGGCGCACCAACTGTGAAAACGAGAATATTCTGTTTCCAGATTCAAAAGCAAATCTTCCAGCGTCGGTAAATACGTTGCCCTTTGGATTAAAGTTACCCTTAACTCTAGCAACCTCACGGACAATCTTGCCCATTGGAATAAGAGGGGTTGCATTCGCTAGTTGACGCTGTGTCTGTGGGCTAACAACTAGTCGGTATCCGCTTGGGTCAATAGCAAAGGAGTCACGAGATAGGTCGCCGTGATACTTGTTAATGCTTTCCATCATCTCATCTACAAATTGCTTAGCCTGAACTCGGCTTAAGCCCATTGTGTTGAGGACGTCCATAGCAACTTCATTATTCATTTCTTTGAAAAATGCTGCTCTAGCACCATCTGTCTTTTGCATTAAGGCTTTTTCAATAATGTTGCGACGGTAATCTGCTGCTGAAATTGTACTGCCGTCGGAAAGTTTAATGGTTTTGGTGCCACGACGGAATAATGGAATATCATCTAGCCAAGCATTAATTTCTTCAATGGCATCTGATGGACGTAGACCTGAGTGGCTAACAATATTTCTTGGAAGTTTGCTTCCAGTAAAATGCATTAGAGCAGTTGCTGCTCCTCCACGCTTTCCGCTGCCAATAAGAATCTGAGCAACTCCACCGACATCGCTATAGTCACGAACTTCTGTTGCTGCTGCCAACTTCTGCTTTGTCTCACGAAGTTTAATTACAGCGCCTCTACCGATAACTGGTTCAACTGGTTTGTACGCTGTGCCAAGAACACGAGGCTCTATAAGGAAGCGACCAGTTTGAGCGTCAAAGCGGTCTTGCATAAAAGCATCAAAGATGCTTCGAGATTCTGGATTCTTTGCAATCGCATCATCGAATGCCTTGCTCCAGCGTTCACGAGCCTGTTGGTTGTAAGAACGATAGGCTCCAGTTGTGGCGTAATCTGCTGCAACTTCTGCTCCAGCATTGGATAGATACCATAAATCATCTGTCTTTTGAGCAGTTATTAGACGTTCAATTGCTGGACCATAACCCTTATCTGCAAGTATCAAGTCACGAACAAAGTTCGGGTCATTAGTTTCTTTGATTAATGTTGCGATTCTAGGGTTATTTGTGTGTGGCTTAAGAATCTTGTTGATTAAAACAATGTCTTGGGTATTGGCAAGATTAACAATATCTGTTCCAAATGTAGTCTGGCTGGTACCTGATATTTGGTCATCTGCTAGTTTCTCAAGTTTAGCAATAGCGTTGACATCATATACGTTTAGTTTGTTGCTAAAGCCAGCCGCTCTGGCTGCTGTCTTAAGTGCTGAAACTGCCCCTGATGTAGCGCCAACAATTGCAACGTTTCCAATAATGGCATCAGTGAATCCAGTTAACCAGCGACCTGTTGTGTTTTCAGCAAAATTCTTTTGAATATCTTCATCGTCCCATAGGTTAACTCGGTCAATATCAATTCCGCCATCTTCAAGAATTGCATCCGATATTCCACTGACGTGAAATGGGTTGAGATAAGATTTAGTTAGGGCAACGCCTAGCGATACATCTTTGCTTCGATTATAGGCGGTCTGAATGTCGTCAAGTTGGATACCTTTACCATAAGCATCGTCCCTAAATAAAGGGCTTTCTGGGTCAGTTAGTAGAGCAACTGTAGAGATTGGACGCTTAACTACTGGACTAAATACTTTTTCCTCAAGAGCAACAGCAGCCTGGAGCATTGGGTCAAATGGAATTGCTGCTTCCGCTGCAGTCTGTGCAGCATATTGCCCCATACCATCTTTAAGTAAATCGTTTAGATTAGTGCTTGTGCCCTGAGTTATCTGTTGACCAACTTTAGTTGCGCCAATTCGTGCACCAGCCTGAAGCGCAGTACCTGCTTGGGTTGCACCTGGTTGTATGCCTAATGCTTGAAATGGAGCAAGAGCACCTTTACCTAGAAACCCAGCAGCCTTTGCAATTGGCTTAGTTACTGGCTCTGCTACTTTAGCAACATCTTTTGCGACACCTAAAACTCGTTTAGTATTTTCTTCTAGATTTCTTTTACCAATATTCCAGGGTGAAAGGGTGTCAACGATTTTCTGCATAGAGTCTTTATCGCCGCCAAGAGCCTTCTTAAAGTTATCCCAAAATGCCATTTAGAACTCCAAGTAATCTGGGTTAAAGTTAGAAGGTTCTCCGCCTTTAACGTCTTGACCAGTGATTTCTCTAATAAAATTATCTCTATCTGTTGGGGTTTCCCAGGGAACCATCGAGAGCATAAAAGCAATGCCGAAGTTTTCGTAACCTAAAGAGTTACCGAACTTATCTAGATGGTCGAAGAATGTATTTTCTACCCATCTCATTACATTATCTCTCGCATAAGAGAGTTAATCATTCTCTTATATGAATCAGGAGCACCTGGAATACGGGCTGCATTGAGTAAGTCTGGTAGGTAACGCTTGATTAAATCTACATTTTCAATTTGACGATTGTTTGGGTTAAGACTTTTAGGTATTACTTCGCTACCGCGACCTGAGTAACCATCAATACCGTCGGTAATGGGTCGGAATTCCTGTGGTTCAGAATCAAGTGGGTCAATAGCGCCAAGAATTTGAGCAATACCCTCGCCAGATGGCAACTTAGATGCTGGGTTTGCTGCATTTGCTGTTGTAGCCACATTACCACCTTCTGAAATTTGTTGAGATATAGCAGTATTCATTCCTTGAGTAAAGCCAGATGGACGAAGTTGTGCAGCCTTTGCTGCCTTTTCTGCTACAAACTTTCCTGATTGACCATTGCCACCAGTACCAGAAACAGAGAATGGATTGTTTTGCTCCGCCTCGGGGCGAAATCCTCCGCTAACCATCATTTCTCCTCTGGTGTGTATGAATATTCTTCAGCGCTCAATAGCATTCCTTTGGCTAACCAAGGATTCATATTGTCGCTAACGTCTGTCATTAAGTATCGAGTGCCTTCATAATCTGACCACTCGCTTACAAGAACCCATCCTGTACAGATTTGGCTCTCTGAATCTTCTAACTCTTCGGCAAGGATACGCATTGCCTTGTCTATAGCCTCGTTAAACTTGCTCACTTATATTGAATCTCTTCATAAAAGGGAGGCGCTGAATAAGCGCTAACCTTAGATGCAATCTCCATAGCCTGCATTGGTTCTGCTCCTGCGTAAAGAGCGCCTAATGCGAATGGACCACCGCTACCAATAGCGTATACGTTGTCTTCATTCTTCATTACCGATAGGTCTTCATCAACATCAAAGATTTCTCCACCGACTGAGATAAGGAACTGAAAGCGCATACCGTCTTTCTTATCCTCATCAAAGTTATAGCCATTATCTGTAAGGCATTTGCGAAGTGATGGCATAACCTTGGTAATCATAAAGCGATAGACGTCTTTCTTATCTTTCGCTGTAAACTGTGGCGGGTTCCAGATGTTCTGTGCTATATCGCACGGAGCAACTTCTCCAGCACCAGCAATAAGCAAAGCGCCTCGTTTAGCAATCTTTCTCATTACCTTATGAGCGTATACTCGACCTGAATCGTCAATAACACGACTATCAGCAACTAGCACGCTCTTGTCGCCATATTCAATTCCGATAATCGTTGTCATTGTCCCCTCCTAAATTATCGTCGTCGAATAGTTCTTACGCTTGCGTTTGCTTCGCCTGCTCCTGAAATACTTGATAGAAGACTTAAAATGTCTGGTGCACCTGCTGCTGGTGGTAGTTCTGGTGCTGCACCTGCTGGAAGAGCGCCTTCTACTGGAGCGCCTATGGGAGCAGGGGACGGTTGCTCAACCATTTCAGGGGCAACCCCAGCAGAAGGAACTTGTTCTGCAGCAGGGAATGCTTCTTCAATCGCATCCTCTAGGGCAACACCTTTCTGGCGAGCCTTGATAACTGCAGCAATCTTACGCACAATATCAGATGCGTCTCCACCCTGTGTAGCCATTGCTGGAATTGCTTGTGTGTAAGCAGTCAATGAACCAAGCAACGCTTGGCGCATATTTTCAACTTCAATCTTTTCGAGTTCTTGTGTGACGTTAACTGTGAATGGAAGTTCACGCATAGCCAAATCTTTAGAGATAAGACCGCCACCGAGAGCCTGAAGCATAAAGATTAGACCTTGTGCTGGATTAAGACCAGCGAGCATTCCGTAACGGACATCTGCAGAGTAATCACCCTTGATGTCTTTGACTGGGCTGTAGGTGATTTCATAAGGTGAACCAGCATCTACACCGCGAATTGTCTTTGTCTCTGGGAAAATCTTTTCGTCTACTTCAAAGCAAATCTGAATTACATCGCGTAGTGCGCTAGCAAAGATTGCTTGAGCGCTCTTGACTTGGGTATCAAATGCACCCATAAGAGCCTGTACGCCTTGACCAGTAACAATTGAGGCGTCAATGTTTCCTGTACGTCCTTCAGGATAACGTGCACCTACACGCATTTCTTGATTGAGCAATGTCTGCTCTGTGAATGCGCCTTGAGGAAGATTAAGTTCTACACGACGAACGCCCGCTGGTGAGTTGGTGCGGATAATCGCATCTCCACCAAGCATAAGTTCTTGTACGTCTGTAGGCAGAACGATAGGAGCCTGAACAGATTTCTCTGCTGCTTCCATCGCAAGGAGAGCGAAGCGGTTGCGTAGCAACTGAATACCAATGATGTCATCGAATTGACCACGCATATCGCCATCAACAGATGGCTTCTTTGCGACAACAATCATCATCTTTCCAAGTGGATTCTTAGCAGTTGAAAGAACTAAGTTGCCCTTTGTTGGAAGATAAACAACCGATTGGTCTTTATCATAGTAGCGAATCATCTCAACCTGTTGAGTCAAATCTTGCTTGTAGCGTAACTTGCCAAGCAGTTCGAACTCAAATTCAGGGAACAAGGAGACAAGTTCGCCTAGTGTCATTGTGTATCGTTTCGCAAAAGCAACGCACCGTCCGTAGCGGTCAAAATCAGGGTAAGCACCTATTGGGTTCTCTAGGCGTATGCGTGGCAGTTTTGCTTCTTCGTCGAGTTCTACTACGAACGGGACGAAACCATATGTGATGTACCAGTCTGCGCCTTGATACATCTGTACAGATAAATCTGAGTGAGCAAAATAATTAGAGGCAATGCGAGTACGTGTATCAGCAAACTTACGAGCCCTATCAGAAACCGAATTCGCCGCGTTACAGTTAACCGCTGGTAGTGGAGCCATAACCTCTGAGAGGTCTCGCGCAACAATATCCACAAAATTTGCAACGACATTGGCATCTACCCCATCTGGAAAGAAGTCAGGGTATACAGAAGCAATCTGACCTTTGCGTACAGCAAGGACGTCAAGGTTGCGCTGGTCCCTGTCTACAGAGCGGTAGCGTAAAGACTCTACACGCGCTGCAATCTGCTCGATTGATAGTGCCATTAGTATCCTAACCGTATATTTCTTGCCATTGTTCTGCAACGGCTTCATCTAAATTAATTGTTGTACGTCGTTGAGTTTGTGCTCTAGTTGCCCAGCGATTTTGAACCCAGCGTTGTTGTTGAGTTCCTGATTGCATCATCTCGCGGATACGGATAACAGCGAACCATAAAGCCATCACGCAGTCGGTTGCGTTTCTTGTGTCAGGCTTCCAGGTAATCAATTGCTGAACTAGCGCCTTAAGACCTTCAGAGCCTTCATTGCTAGGTAGTTCTATTAAATTGTTATCTTGGAATCTTCCATCTCTAAGAGAGCCGAAAAGGCTTGCCATAGAAGCCACACCAAAGTTAGTATCCCACTTATTCCTACCAGTAAAGTGAGAGTTGAGTTGGCAGCCGTACATTGACAGCCAGTTTCGCAGTTCGTCGTCAAGGGCGTAGGCTTTCTGGTGAGCGTTAATTTCAATACGTAGTTCTTGTGGTTTATATCGTTGTACCCAGTCCTCAATCAAGTATCTGATTTTCATAGGAGTTGGGTCAACCATATTAACGCAATCAAGAATATAAATCATTGAGTCAACCTTGTTATAGGTTGCTATAACTGCTGCTGTGTTGCCCGTCATTGCTGGGTCAAGCCCTATAACGGTATACCCCTCGAGGTGTTGTGGATGACCTGGAGCACCTGGTTTAAGCGGTCCGCGCTTTCGCATACCGTTGACACATCCTGCAACTGCTGCTGGCGCAAAGATTGCGTCTTCAACGACGTCTTCTTGCTGATAGACCATAGCCCATACAGAGGGAGCAACTTCGCTTCTTCTTGTGAAGAGAGCGCCTCCATCCCACTTGGGGTATAGTCCTTGTTCATCAGGTTCATCATTCTCGCCTTCAGGGCGGTCTGTTTTTGCCCACAACGTTTTCCAGTTGGCAGGCTTTTCATCAAACTCTAAAACGGCTGGCATCGCACAATAAGTGAAAGGCGATTTACCACCAGTCCAGTTAGAGCCGTCCCGTATCTGTTTGTATAAATCTACAGGGGCAACACGGGTTCCTACGATAAGGAGTTTCCCGTGTCGTCCCAAACGCGTGATAACTTCTTTTTGAAGCCATTCAATTTGCTTCTCCCACTCGTGGGCATTGGAGTTCATCACGACATCATCGAGGATAATCAGGTCGGCACGTGCGCCGTAAATCTGGGAGCCAAAACCTAAGGCTTGAACCGTAGGGTCTTTCTCACCAGAATCTCGACCTGAGCCAAGATAAATCATATCGGCGGACCACGTAGGCGAGTCCGCCTTATAGCCACCATTAGGACCGAAAGCGGTCTGGAGTTTAATCCAGGACGGATGGCTTAGTCTGGTCTTGATGGCTGAGAGGAACTTACGCGCCATACCCTGGGTCTTGGAGACCAAGATGATTCTGATGTTAGGGTTGGTGGCAATTCGGTAGGTGACGTAGTTGATGGTCAGTACCGTGCTCTTGGCGTGTTCAGGGGGCACGTTAATCAGAACTCGGTTATGCGCCCCTGGTTCGAATATCATAGACGGGTGTAGCCAGGATGGCTCCCGTCCCTCAAGTAAATCTATCCAGGTTCTTTGGTGAGGAAAAATCTTAGTGTCAAGGAACTCTTGCGAGAATTGTTCGAAGGAAATATCCTTGAGGTTGGCTAGGTCAGCCTTGACCCCTTTGCCTGAAAGGCGGGCTTTGTCAGAACGTTCTTTGAATTCAGGGTCAGCCATTACCCATTGGCGGAAGGTAACTTCATTTCGGTTGACCGACTCCATAGCCGCCTTGATGGTGCTACCTTGGCTCAGTTGATGAAGGACGCGCTCCTGGGCTTCGCCCTTTGGGATGTCAACTTTTCCCGATTTTCGTCCCATCAGTTACCCCCGTTAAAACTTAGAATAAACGCCCCTTGGTAAACGGTCAGAATACGGGCACCTGATATATATTATATATAATTATATATATTATATATAGTCGCGTAGCCCGCAAGAGGCGGAGCGACGCTCCGTATAGATATATAAATATCTATACATATAAGATAACCTGTTCAAATCGGAAAACCGAACAGGTTTTCGGTAAGTATTTTTATATCCAGTCCTTTTTGCGCCCTTTGGGCTACAAAAGTCCTGTTCAGTAGGTTATAGGGCGAATATAACAGAAATATTTTGGGTGACCATATATACATATATACGACCAATTTTAACTAATGCGGGGTCAAACCGCCTTGTGCGGTGGCTTCCTCTAAGCAGACTCACTTACCCGAGAAGGTCTTCTCTTTTCTTAAGGCATAAAGGAATTATCGACATATATATAAATCGACTTTTCTAGGTAATAATCAGAATTTCTAGCAGGTCTTCGAAGGATACGGAGGAGATGACTATCCCCCCGTGACATCCCGCAGGGTAGGGCGGGCGGGCATAATTGAAGAATGATTCTAGAATTGTTGAAAGTTCAACTAATCAGGGGGAAGAGTGAGGGAAAATCTATCGAACACCTGTTCGGGTAATAATGTGACGCAACTCACTAAAATCAAGGGGGCTAGATTCTTGACGGGTTAGGGCTTAAGGCGTAAAATCGCGCCCATCGGCAGGCACACCGCCCGCCACTAAGACAGGAGAAGAAAATGAAGAAAATCAAGACAGTCGGAGACTATGTAAAGAATCTAAATGACGGCGCCTGTACAGAATGCGGACGCAAAGTCGGAAAGAATCCTCTTTACGTCCACGTCTCAACATCGGGGAAAATCCTCCCTCTCGATTTGGATTCAAAAGAATCTCAAGGCTGTTGGGCGGTAGGCTCGGAATGTGCCAAAGGTTTTGACCCAAGCGTATTGACTAGAATATAGTCGAAACCGCCCGCGAGGGCGGTCTAGGGCGGGCTAGCCTCCCCCTACTGATGAGACAGGCTAAGGAAAGACAGGAGAAAGATGACTAATTGGAAATGCCCCCGCTGCGGGCTAGAATTAGACCGCGCAAACGAATGGGAGATGCTCGAGGTTTTACCAAATCACCTAGAAAGACACGAGACAGGAGAAAAGAACTAATGAACACCGCAACACTAGAAAAGTCCGAGAGACTTTCAACAATAGCAACAGCCCTAGAGAATGCTCACGAGATTATTCGAGAGAAAACAGGCGCCCCCCGCGCCACTATCCTAGTTACCCGTAAGACGGGGCGGACTATGGGACACTTTACTCACGCGAAGATTTGGAAGGCGGGAGAAGAGAACTTTCACGAGATAATGATTAGCGCGAACTATTTCGAGCGAGGCGCACGCGCCGTGCTCGGAACTCTTCTACACGAGACCGCACACTCACTAGACCTACAAGCGGGCATTCAAGGCGTCACGGGCGACGGCTACCATAATAAGAAATTCAAGGCTACAGCGGAGGCGCTCGGTCTCACCATCACGCAGGCGCAGGGTATCGGGTGGAGCGTGACCGATGTGAGCGATGAGTGCGCCGAGCGGTGGGCGGAGGCTTTAGCCCTCATCGAGAATGCCCTCTCACTTATGGCAGACACCGAGCAAGCGGGCAAAACGCGAGGACGCAACAAGAACCTCAAATCTGCCCGCTGCGGCTGCGGTGGCGTGATTCGCCTCTCGGCGTCGGTTCTTGAAAAGTGCGCCCCAAAGTGCGACAATTGCGGAGAATACTTCCGAGCATAAGGCGAAACCTAGCCCCGAGAAATCGGGGCGAAGGTCTCGGGGTAAGTGCCCCGACTGATGAGCCTAAAAAACTTTCAGACTTAAGACAGGAGAAAAATAAAATGAACACAGTCTCAAACAAAATCGAGCAATTTCTTAATTGGGATTCCTCTCTCTTCCCTCTAGCCTTCGCCTCGCTAGGGCTAGCACTCACCGCCGTCGTGGTCTTCATCTCTTCAGTAGTGGGCGCATAATGAGCACCTTCCTAAATCTAGAAATGAACTCCTACGAAATCTCTCTCGAGACCGCTCAATTTGATTTCTATTTGACTTGGACGGGGCTACTTATTGGAGCCCTCATCGTGGCAGGGTTACGAGCGAGGAAGGTAATCAAGACCAAGAAAACTAAGTGAGGCAACTCACAGCCCCGCACTCTTGACAGGGAGCGAATGGAGCGAGACCATAGCGGGGCACGAGGCGGAAAGTATCCGCCCAAGTAAGACAGGAGAAAACAAAGTGAGCACACTAGCACAAGTCCAAGCGGACACAATAAGCGACGAGGTAAAGCGTTTAGTTATCGCCGACCAATTCGCAACCGAATGGCTACTCGTGACGGAGAATGACCGCGACTCATACGAGCAACTCAGAGAGAGCGCACAGGAGGCGGATAATATCGTGGCACTCTCGGAGGTATTGCGCGAAGAGTGGGAAAACCTAGCCGAGCAAGTGACCGAACTCGTCCGCGATAGAATTGGCGAGACTGCTTCACTCTTCATCGCTCAAATGCTACAAGGTCAGGGTTCTTTGCCCTTCGATATTATCGCAAGACAAACACTCGACAACTTCAAAAACTAATTACTTAAGACAGGAGAAAAGTAATGAACGACAGCGATACAGTTACGACGCTTGAAGAATACGCGAAAAATAAAACAAAAGTGCGTGTGACTTTCGCAAGTGGAAGAAAAAAGTGGGGGTGGATACACCTTTGGCAGGGTAAGTATTGGCTCACAAGGGGCAACCGCGTGGGCTTCTCAATGGACACCGCTATAACAGTTGAAGAAATAAAATAATCTAACTACTTAAGACAGGAGAAATGTAAATGAAAACCGAAACAATGCCCAAGAGTATCACCGCGATGAAAGCGTTCACCTATTCCGTCGAGGAAATTGTGGACGATATGGCAAGCGATAACGACGTTAGCCCCGAAGAGATTACTCTTGAGATGGTAATTGACAGAATAAAAGCGTGGGCTTCAGAAGACCTAGCAACCTCAAGAAACGACCTAACTATCTACCGCGACCAAGACGGAAACGAGGTAGAACTATGACTCCAATATGCGGCGACTGCCTAGCACCTTTGGCAGAGTGTAGCCATTCTTACATCTTAAGACAGAAGAAAGAGAGGACGAGCAAGTGAAAGAACTCAAAGAACTAGACGAGGTTATGACTTCCCTTTGGTGGCAATATGAAATTAGCGATGAAGCAAAACTATGGTGGAATGATTTAGTATCTAAACTAATGAAAGAGGAGGAAAGTAATGCCTAAACAACGAGAGTGTGAGGTCTGCTGGGCAGGCAAGGAAGGCTACGACAAGGAAACACCCTTGTACAAGTATAAAGGCTCTATCTATTGCGAGCAAGATTTAGACCGCGCCATCACGGAAGGGTGGCACAATGTCTAAAGAACCTTTCTGTCTATGCGCCTTCTGTAATTGTGATTACGATTTACAGGACTACCAACCGAGCGAGATTATTTGCGGGGCTTGTGTCTCTCAATGCTACGAAACAAGGGACGCGGAGGTGCCTACAAATGTCTAAATGCTACGGGTGTGGTGAGGGCTACGAATATTCAGCCCTTAACTACGAACTAATGTGCGAAGAATGTGAGAAAGAAACTAATGCCTAAATGTGGATTATGCGGGGGTCTTATCTCTCGCACTCTCATACCTCACGGAGTAATCTGCGAGGACGATACAAAAGCAAACAAACTTAACGACTTAAGACAGGAGAATAACAATGAGTAAATGGATAGTAATAACTGAAGTGGAAAGCGAGATAGACCCCGCTCTCTTTAACTATGTAAATGGCACTACCTTAATTTCATCACACCTCAAGGAGGAAAACTAATAATGGAAACACTGAAAGAAATCTTGACAGGCATACACTTAGGCGGTATCTTCGCACTACTACAAGTTACCTTGTATGTCTTCATTCTGTTCGCTGTTGCCGTCCTTTCGTGGTGGCTGGCGATAGTACTGAGCGACCTAAAGAAACGATTCACTAAGACAGGAGTGCGAAAATGACTAGGTTAGAACTAGTTGATTACGGAATATGGAAACTGAACGGAACTTATCAACTAGAATTATGGACTACTAAAGGTCTAGAAATACATATCACTAAAACAAAACAAGAAGCAATGGACTTAATCAGACTTAAGACAGGAGTGCGAAAAACAAAATGACTAAAACGAAAACCCGCTTGTCTACTACAGAAAGAAATGAAATTCTAAAAAAAATTGTGGACTTTGCTAGAACAAAATCTATTGAAGGCTACGATTACCCTTACGCTTTTGGATATATTAGCGTAGTATTAACAGACGAACAACTATTAGACTTAGAAAGAGGACTAGAATGAAAGTAAGAAACTTTATCGCATACCTTAACCGCAACTATTCCCCAGACCAAGAAATTATGGGGTTCGCTATCGGTTCAGAGTTCAAAGAAATGAAAGCCGAACTATGGGAACAAGCCGTAGAAATATGGGACGACGAAGATGTCCGAGCAACTTTCCAAGACTACATCAACGACATCATCATTGACGCAGAGATTCAACTCTATCAGCGAGACCGAGCAGAGGAGGCTGTGGATTCCTACCTAGCAGACCTAGCAGAGAAGGAGTTCAACAGTGAGAACGCATAGGGTTACTTACGAATTAAAGGGAGTTCGCATTATAGATGTGACTACAAAGGGCGAACTTCCTGAGAATTGGGACAGTCTTAAGACAGAAGAACAAGACGAATGGCTATATGAACATCAAGAATTCTCGGTGCTACACACCGAAGACATTGACTATGGCAAGGCGCAGTCAATCATAGAACTACGGCGCGACTTACGGGTGGTGTCATAGTGTTACAAGATACCTACGCCCTGCCCCCTGAGTGGCACGAGCAAGCAGCGTGCGCTAATCACCCCGACCCTGAACTGTGGTGGTATAAGTCTTTCAAGCACGACGACGAACGCAAACTTCAAATCCTAAGAATGATAGAGGCTGTCTCAATATGTAACGACTGTCCCGTGCGTGAATTATGTCTTAAGCAAGGACTCGAAGATGAGAACTTACACGGCGGTTCTATATGGGGCGGGCTTATGAACTATGAAAGACGGGTTATGTTAGGCAAGCCAAGTAAAGACTCTTTCAAAGACGAGTGGAATTTGGTTAGGCAAGTGAGGGCGAAAGTTGCTAGAGTGTCCTAATGAAACGACGACTTCTTGTGGGTGCGGTGGCTGGTGTAGTTCTTGTAGTCTCAGCCCCGCCCCTTCTTCCCCCAATACTCAAGTCAAAACCGCAAGTCAAAGAGCGGACACAAGCAACAATGGCAGAGAAGAAAGCCAATAAAGCACTAGCCAAGCAGTATGCTTGGGCAGGTTACGGGTGGCGTGGTATGGAATGGAGATGTCTTGATTATATCTTTACTAAGGAGGCTCGCTACGACCATCTTGCCAAGAACAGGCAAGGCTCATCGGCATTTGGTATTGGTCAAAGGCTTAAGGAAACTAGCAAAGACCCCGCAATACAAATCCTTCACGCCTACAAATATATCCAACATAGATACGAAACACCCTGTAAAGCAATGAAGTATCACTTAAGACATAATCATTACTGATGCTAGACTTACGCGGAGAACCGATTACAGTCTGCCTATGTGGCAGTAAGATGTGGATTATTACAGTTGTATGGGACGAGGAGACTCGAACTGTAGGCTGGTATGACTTAAGACAAGAATGTAAATTATGCGGGGCTATTGCCACCGCTCCTACCGAGATAGATTAGGACTATGCCTACATACGAATACAGATGTGAAGAGTGCCTAGCACATCAAGAAACGCAGATTCATTTTGAAGTTGGACCCGAATGCCCTGTGTGTTATCGAACTATGAAGAGAGTGTGGTCTGCTCCTGGAATACAGTTTAAGGGAACTGGATTCTATAAAACAGATAACCGCTAGTCTTCTTCTTCCTCTTCTTTATCGGGATAATCGTAATCGGGAAATGGTCTGAAGCCTCCAAGTTTTCTGATAAGTCTATTGACTGCCCGCTTGTGGCGCATACGAGCAGCATCCTCAGAGCCAAGTGCTAATAGATTTGCTATCTCTTTGAAGTCCATAGCCTCAGCGTGACGCATAAATAAAATTCTTCTATCGTCTTTGCCTAACTTCCAATAGACATAATCTATCTCGACCATCATAGCCATCAAGTTGCCACCTTCAGAGGGCGCAGACGGGCGACCAACCCTACCGAGATTAAGTTTATGGGCTACATTAAATTCACTTCTTAAGACTGGAGTGAGCAAGGCTTCAACGATTTCATTGTTGTAATAGTAAACATCAGATACATCGTAACCCACAGATTTAGCCTTCCATTTCTGACAGTAATCTAAAGCCTGATTACGCAGGCTACGATAGAGAAGATTCTTAGCATCCTTATCTCCCTTTGCTTCCCACTCTTTAAGTTTATTAGGATGCTCAGAGAACCACATCCATAACACTTGTGTTAAGTCTTCAATGTCAACCATATCAAACTTGCGAGAGTATTCTAGGGCTACATTATCAACAATAAAATCCCATCTCTGTATCTCAAACCAACTCATAATAACTTTGTCCCTAACTTTACGTTAAGAAGTCCTACTTTCTTTAATCTATTGTTGTTGTTAGCAAACTCGGTGGTAGTGGGCAACCATTTGTCGTGCCAACCTAAATCAATTTCAGCCTTAAGTATAGAATCAAGGTCAAAAAAATAGACCCCTTGCGGGGTGTAGTTTACATAGCAAGGAGTATAAGATAACTTTCCTGCTTCAGTGATAAGGAAATCAAACTTATACTTCTCGATAATCAAGTCGTCGTAATGAGTCTTTCGTGACTTAAGTTCTATAAATAACTTGTACTCATCTGACTGACAGTCGAACCCATCGAACTCAGATTCAGAACGAACGAGGTCGGGATAGAACTTCTCCTTCATCCATTCAAAGAGTTCTTGTTCTCTCACTTCTCACTGTCCCATTGTTGTCTTAAGACTAGAAGACCTATGATTGCGTAGTTTGCCAAATCCTTAAAGGAGTCTTCGAGCGATTCGTATTGTGGATTGTAGATTCCTTTATCAACAAGGTTATTAATACGGGCAATCTTGTCGTGCATACGAACTCGAAGTCCATTGATAGGACCACCTGGCGATTGGCTAATGTTCTTTGGACCGTAATCAAGGTGCTTGTTAATGAGCAATGCTTCGAGTTCATTGAAGGTATTCTCTACGTTCTTGATGAAAGTATCGGAACTGTTATTGTCACGATGAGACTTTGGTTCTTTAAGTTTGTGGACGTAACTTTGTAGCCCATCCCTGTTAGGTGACTTATAATCTGCCATACTTCTTCACGCTCCGCCTTCGTCAGGTTCATTTGGTTTGCTTTCTTCTAGTAACTTCTTAAGACTTGAATCAAACTTCAACATCTCGGAACCTACCACAACTTCCTCAATGAGTTCATCAAGTACCTCACTACCAGATTCAGCAGCATAAAGTGTAACATATGTAGATTGTGTTATTTGTCTGATTTGCTCTGGTTGTTCGGCGTGTTCATAAAGGAATCTTAGTAGGCTACCCACCAATAACTTGACCCCATTGGGCAGGACTATGTACGGGTCGAACTCATCGCCGTCTTCTAGGTGATGGTCTACCATTTCAAATGCCGTATCGAAGTGTTCGCCACAGCCGTCGCAGTAGAGGTCGTCGTCATCCATCATTCAATCTTCTGTCTAATTGCTTCCGCCCCATTGCTCGTATAGAACGAGTTAACATCTTCTCCATCGGGGAATCCGACGACAGTAACAGGGAGTTCCCTAGCAAGACTGTTGGCAAATTCTTTTCCTGGTTGGTCGCCATCAGCGAAGACAAATACTCTTTCGAAATCGGCAAGGAGTCTTGTGTAATGCTTCTTCCAACTGTTCGCCCCTGGTACACCAACGCAAGGAATACCAACACAACGAGACATAGTAAGAGTGTCCAACTCACCTTCACATACACCAATGAAATCACCAGCCCGCTCAATATCGAGAACGTTATACATCTTAGTATCAGCCCCAGTGAGTCCCATATACTTAGGCTCAACCGCAGGATTGAGAGAGCGGAAACGTAAATCCACAACACCAGACTTAGTAACATAAGGGATACTCAACCTACCTTGATACGCCTCGTGACCTACCTCAGGCTCTACGACTACGCCTAATTGCGCCAGCCGTGCTACTTCCAGAGGTATTCCTCTGCTTGCTAGGTAGTCTTGCGCCAGAGAGATGTTTGCCGCGTACCGCTCCGTTGCCTTGCCCAGTAATTCCTTCTGCAATGCGCTTTGCTTCATTGATATTCACGTTCTCCTGTCTTGATATTATTTGTAAACTATTTCCCTGCACTCCGCAGGCGAAACAGATGAAGATGTTTTTGTCGAGGTTGGCACTACCACTTTGATGAGTGTCTGAGTGGAAAGGGCAACGGAGATTAACTTGCCCGTGTGTTGCTCGTAGATTCGCTCCATAGTGACGGAGCACTTCTCCGATACTAGGTAAGTCATTTACTTCCTCTCTTCGAGCCATTGTTCTAAGTCCTGTAGTACCCAAGCCTTATTCACCCCGTGATTGCGTCGCTTAATTATGACGTAAGACGCAGGAGTATATGGCAATCCTCTTGCCTTAGCGTAGTTATCTGCCTCAACTTGAGCCTCAGCCCAGAACTCAGGCAGGTCTAACTTCTTTCTATTCTTCAGTTCTAATATGTAAGTCTTGCCAGCAACGATAGCAACAAGGTCGCCTTCGTCTTTAGCCCCAGCCTTAGTGAGTCGTTCGCATATAGCACCAGCAGAGCGAAGCCATTTCATTACATCGGTCTCGAACTGTGCGCCCTTGCGCCCGTTGGGATTAGCCATTAGTAAGCACTCTTATCTTTCTCTAGTATTCTGATAGCCCAATCAAGACCATCAGTTATACCTTGAGTGTACTCATCTTTGACTGGAACTTTAGCATCATCCATCTTCTTAATACACTTGGCTATATGTCTTAAGTATTCAGACTGCGCCATCTCTTTGGCGTGAATCTCTAAGTAATCGTCATCCATTATTAGTCCTATGCGTTCTCTGGTATGTCTTCGATGTACATATATTCAGGATTGAAGGCTAGCCACGCGTTAAGATTCGCGTTAGCATCCGCTCTACCATACCTGTTTTTGACTGGTGCAACTGCCATAGCAGTTCCGACAACTCCGAGAGTGCAGATAAGCGCTGGGAGTTGAGCCACCTTTCCTTGGAGTGCCGACCTTGGTTGGCAAGGTTTGCCTTCCACAGCCTCCGATGTATGATGTAGTACGACAATCGCAGCATTAGTCGCTCGAGCAAGATACTTCAACTCCTTCATAATCGCTCGCATAGATGCGAACTCTTCGCCACCGTCAGTGGCTACGTCCATTAAGTTATCTACAAAGATAGCCACAGGCGGGCAACCCCATAGTTCTTCGAAGGCTTGTACCTCTTCGTCAATATCAACAAGGCTAGGGCTTGACTCAAAAGACCATACGATATGACTGCTCCTGCTGAGCGTTGCCTTAGTCCAACCTAAATCATTCTGTAATAGATACTCAACATCACTCTGATTCTTACCGCTAATCATTGACGCTAGGCGCATAGCCATAGTATGTGCGTTGGTATCTGCTGAGATGTAGAGCGTAGGAACTTTCATCTTAAGTGCTAATGCCAGAGCAAGTGTTGACTTACCTACACCTGGAGTTCCTGCCATCATAGAGACTTCTGCTCTGCGAAATATAATCTTGTTAGATTCAAATGCTTTGAACACAGCGGGCAACGGTTCACCGCCGATGTCAGTTCTTCCGACTGACCTTACTAAAGTTTTCATATTGCTCCTGTCTTAAGGTGAAACCACCCGCCACCTTCCCCGATTAGCGAGTGGTTCCATTGTCCCCGATAAGTAGTTAGTTAACGGGTTTGCACTGGTCTGCACCCTGTGGTTGAGGGCAAGACCAGAACGCGTATGGTTGTCCATTCTTTTTACTTACGCCACTTCGGAATACTCGCGGTCCGTGAATACAGGTAGGGGATGCTTGCTTTGCCTGGTCTGGAACGGAGGAGACTTTGGGCGTTGTGACGGGAGTTGAAGAAGGTGTCTCCAAAGGGGCTGTGTTGTACGCAGCACCTAGCATCCTTCCTGTTGCAGCAATCTGAGTTGAGTAATCAGAGATTCCCTCAAGCAGAACGCTTAATTCATCAGCGGTATTGGCGCGAATGTTAATCATATCGCCAGCACCTGTCTTATAGGAAACCTGTAGTTTCCAATCGTCGTTGTTCATTGTTTCTCTTTCGTAAATGTGCAGTGTTCTGTGAGTCCACAGTAACTGCAACTGGATAAGTTAGGGAGAAATATACCAGCCTTGCGAGCCTTGTCGAAACCCGACACAAGATACTCAAGCATATCTAGGGTATATCTACTCAGGTCAATCATCTCTCCTGTCCCAGATTCTCTGGACATCCAGTAGTTACCTTGATTGACTTTCACACCAAGCATCATCTCAATCCCGACTTTGTAGAAGCCAAGTTGTAAGTCAGATGTTGGTCGTCTTGATGATGTCTTAAGGTCAACGATAACAAGTTCACCGTTAACCTCAAAGACTCTATCAATCACCATCTTCACAGGCACGTCTGCAATGATGGGATTGAGTTCTAGTTCGATGGCTTTAGCACCCTGCGGTGTGCGCCATATCTTCCAGTTAGTGTTGGACTTGCGCCACGAGATGTAGTTATCCACCCATTGTGGACCCATCTCATTCCACCAAATAGCATCTTCCTTATTCGGGTTAGCCTTGGTTGCTCGTCCCGCCACTCTTGCTTTGGCTAAATCTAAATCCTTGGTTTCTTTCTTCCAGGCATCTGCCCATAGTTGATTAGTCATTGGCTAAGTCCCACTCTTCGGTTGCTGCGTGGAATGCTCGACCGCCTGCAGACCAGATACTAGGTTCCTCAGGTACTTGTAGTAGACGACCTAGGTAATACTGATACCCACAGGTCAGGTAAGTTGTGAATGCCGAGTAAGATATATGGGCTGGTAATTGATAGCCCTGTAATTGAATCACTTGTTTCTCCTGTCTGAATTAGTTACATAGCCCTTTTATGGAGGACAGGAGAGTACTCGACATATCGGGGCTATGTAATATTAAGTTATATTATAATATATATTATATATATTATATAAGGGGCTTCGCCCCTATATATTATATATATTATCTATTATAGATTAATTATACACTGACTGTCAAAGTTTTTGTCAAATCAGACACGCCGATAAAAAGAAAAAGAACCCCCTATCCCAAGGTAATTACCTCAGGTAGGGGGTCTTTGTGTCTCTAATCGCCTTATACGGCGTTTTAAGGGCTACTCTGCGCCTCTGCCAAACTCCTTTGCAGATGGGTCGAGCCACTTAAGTACTGGTCCGAGGAACCCTGCGAGGGCTGCCATTCCGAGAGTCTTAAGGTCGGTCTCGCCCGCTAGGTAGAGTGCGATTGCAGCGGAGGCTGCAGCACGGAACCAGGTCAGCGATACTTGCTTTAGTGCTTCCATTTATTTTGCCTTTCTTTTAGGATTGTGAACCTTGCAGCAGGTGCACACAGGTACCACAATGGTACCTGTTGCTACCTTCTTCTTGGGCTGTGGCTGTAGTTTAGCCATAACCTGATTCACAATCTTGGGTTGATTCATCCACCAGAACCAAGGGCTAGTGTCATTAGCCATATCAGGGTTGATAGAAATATGAAGATGCTTAACGTGAGGGTTGTTACCAGTGTAAGGACGATTGCCACGCTTAGCATACTGGCGCGACCAAATTTTTTTATTGAAGATAAGGTAGGAAACCCGCTCATCCTCTTTAAGTTTCTCGAATATCTGGGCACAGTCAACCCCATTCTCGGGGTCGTGTGTCAAGTCAACAGCAAGACCCGTGTTGTGGTCCGAATTCGGACTCTGTTTTTGATGTGCCACAGAGGGCAACAATCCGTCGGACAGTTTCTTGCGCTTCGGAAACAATGCTGTCGCCTGACGTAGAACAGCAATAGCAGCAGGCGTGGCTTTCTTGGCTACAGGTTTCATTCATTTCCTCAATGCTTCCTTAACTAATTCTGTGAGTAAATCTACTTTGTCTTCTAAGGCGTTGACTTTATCCTTAAGACTTGAACCGCCATTGGGCTTAAGTTCCGACAGATAATGTTTAGTTAGATGCTTGACACCCATTGCCAGTGCGGTTACAAGGGTGGTTACGGATACGGCTAATCCAGCCCAATCAGCAGGAGACATAGTTTATACGGTCCTTATTGTAATCTCAAGAACACCGCCGTAACCAGAGAAGCCTCGGTCAGGTGGTGTCATACGGGTAAATGAAATTTGTTCTATGACGCATTGACGTGACTCACCTGTGGTGAGGTCTTGCCACGTTACTACGTCACCATTTTCTTCGATAGTCTCTAGTCTGGATAATCTATCGAAAGCCCTACCTTCATACCCGACTAAGACGTTGTATCTATCAGTCTCTACGTCGAAGCAGTAGACAGGGAATCTTATGATTCGTTGGCGAGGTGTTGCAATTGTCGCCTTGATTTGGTAGCCCTCAAATACTGGACCTTTAGTCGTATCGGTTGCATCTCTGTACAAGATGAACTTATAGGCTAGGTATTCCTGAGCATCGAATGGCTGCGTTGTTGTTACCTCAACAGGAGGAACAGTTGCGTCGTAAGAAATAATGTCGTACTCAGTACCTGCGGCGTCAACAGTTTCTAGCGTCATAGAGCCGTAGTTAAATGAACCTCGCCCTATAAGACGCTTAAAGTTCTTAGGCTCTAATGTGTTATATCGGATATAGCCTGTGGTTAGGTATCCGCTTACTGCCTTTTCTGTTGCGCTCTCCAGGTAGACATAACCAGGAACATTGGCAATAGCAGTAGAGGCTGTGACTGCGGTAGATGCTACGTTTGATGCAGTCTTAGCATATGAGAATGTGGTTGTCGTTGCTGCGGTTACAGTGAATGCAGATGTGCTTGAGTTAAATGTGCTGTCTACACCCTGAACCCAGACCAAATCTCCAGTCTCAAGACCGTGTGCAGATGCTGTGGTAAGGGTAGCAACGTTGCTTGTAAGTTGCTTATTGGTAATTGTTCCGCCTACAGTGTTGGCTGTAGAGCAGAATAGAAGTTGGTCGGTACCATTGGCAAAGGCAACGGATGTAGTCTGGTGACCTAAAGAACTACCATAGTAAATATCATTTGCGTAAGCAAAGACTAGTGGTTCTAATTGTTGGCTTAAGTCTAAACGAATTAATCCAGGATAGCCACCAACGCCCGCTGTTGCCCAAACATAGTGGTCGCGGGAGCAGAAGTCATACACAGGTTGGTCGGTCTCCACGATTAGTGGACCGTAGTTAATCGAACCATCAACATCAGATACTGTTGCTACACGGATACCTTTGTTGGTTCCAATGACCATATAGCCAAGGTAGTAATGAATCTTATGTACAACTTCGCCCACTGGGAACTCTGCTGCAACAACAGCCTGAGTCAGAGTAGGCATTAATCCTGCTGCTGACAGAGTGAACTTCAAGATTGTTGATTGAATGCCGTTGTATCCAGCAACATAGATAGCAGCACCTGAGGCTGCGATACTGGTATAGACGTGAGATGAAGATGGATGTGTGTAGACTGCAGTAGGTAATGATGTTGCATTAGTAGCAAACTCGAAGACCTTGTTGTTGACGCACATAACGATACGTTCTTTGACGAACTCCATTACTGCGTTGTTTACAACAATGCTACTGCTATTGAACATCGGTGTAGCAGTTGTGGCAGATGTGCCAGTTAAAGGTTTGCTATAGAGTTGAGTCTTATCTACACCTGAGTCAAGTATTCGAGTAACCCAATAGGCAGTAGTACCATCGTCACATATAGCGTAAACAGGATAATCGCCATTAGCGTTGTAGTCAATAAAGTGCGTAACAGTCCCCGCAGTATCAATCTTATCAACGTCATATTCGTCCTTAAGTAATACTCCCTCAGTATTGTTCCACTTGATAGAACTCATCTTCTGGTTCTTGCGACCATTAGTATTGATTGCACCAGTGACAGTGTGGGTTTGGCTGACTGAGTTTAATAGAGTTACCTCGCCCTGAGTCCAGACATCTACGTTACGGCTATCGGCAAAGCGATAAGCGCCCTCGTTAGATACTAAAGCAGGGTCAAAAAAAGTAATCCCCGCTCCGTTATGGAACGAGGATTGACTTCTAATCCACCAGCCTGTGAGGCTTTGCTCGCCAGGCTCGGTCTGATTATCAAATTGTTCTTTACGGAAAGGAGCGGTCTGTCTAATGTAAGGACGTCCATCGCTGATTGCGTAGATGAAGGGTTGCCCACCAAGTGCCACATCGTAGGCAATATCGGTGTTAACCCAGACAGATGTATCAGTTAGTACACCAACATCAACGGCAATCGCACGCGAGGCGCGACCTTCGGTTATATCCCGACCACTCATATTACCTCCTGTGTTATAATGACTTGTGAAAATTTGTTCAAAGTGTAAAGAATTAAAACCTTTATCTGAATATTATAAAAATATTAGAAAAGGAAGAAAAGTAAAAGAAGAATCACATTGCAAATCTTGTTCTTCTGCTCGCAAAAAAAGATATAGGCTAGAAAATAAAGAACTTATTCGTGCTCAAAACAAACGCAGAAATCCTGGATGGGATATAAATAGATACAATCTATTGCTAGAGCAACAAGGTAATCGTTGTGCTATTTGCAAAACGGATAAACCTGGTCTGTCTGACTGGTCTTGCGACCACAATCATACAACCTTGCAACCAAGAGGTTTGCTCTGCGTTCAGTGCAACGCTGGACTGGGATACTTCAAGGATAACCCAGAGTATCTCCAGTCAGCGATTGACTACTTAAAACATTACTCCTAGCCTTGTTGTTCTTCTTTAAGTTTATCTTTCAAATGTTGATGTGCCCAGTACAATGCGTAGTAGTCATAGTCAAGTGAGAATCTCTTGATGTGTTTGACTAGGGCACCAGTGTGTGCGTGAAGCGGAATGCCAGCCTTCTTCATACGACGGAAGAAGATAATATCTTCACCAATAAAGTGGTCGTCGTTCCCATCGCCTGTCTCTGTGAACATACCCTTACCAGGGTTAGCCTCACGGATTTTAGGAATGATTGACTTGTGCATTAAGACAAAACCAAAACCAGCATTGTCAATCTGGATTACTTCATTGTCAGGTAGCGGGTGTATGTACTGTACTTGAAACTCTGAGATGTCGTTAAAGAGTACGGGGAATGGGCGCATTAGGCTGCCCTCATTCTCCTTAGAGATGAAGTACACACCGCTAACAACAGGACGGTTAATCTTGTCTGCTGTCTTCCAGAGTTTAGCCATTGACTCTAGGTTCAGTACTATGTCTGAATCTACCCAGAGTAGCCAGTCTGTCTTAATCTTGTCTGCCCAATGGTCAAAGAGTACTTGGCGTTGTCTGCCAATCTGATTGCCTTGGACTCGGATACTGGTGTGAATGGGCATACCGTTGGCTGGACCAGCAAGTACTGCTGTCATCAACCCTTCGGTAAACTTACCGTCGGTAGTACCGTTGTCACACCAGCCAATTGCTACTGTATCTGACTTGCCTATCATTGTCCCCTACTTTCTATTACTTACCTAGTGCTGCGATTTCATCTGCAGTCAAGCCGAGTGCTGCAAGTTTGGCTTCTGCTGCTGCCTTGGCTTCTGCCTTGGCTTGTGCTGCTGCTTCTTCTTGAGCCTTCTGCTCAGCGTATGCTGCTGCATCTGCTTCCATCTGTGCGATTTCCTCGGCAGTAAGTTCTACTTCAGTAGTAACTCCTGTGGAGCAATCAACTACGAGTTTGGTTGGCATTGTTTTCCTTTCTTATGAGTTCTTGATTCCGTAAAGTGTAGCGGTTGAGTATTGAACAAAGTTCGTGCTATTTTGACTGTAAATTTTTAGAGATGTAATAGCAGAAGTACTGTTCCATATACCAGCAGTAAATCCACCATAAACCCCATCACTTGGTGAGTATGTTTCAGAATGTCCATCTGAACTTAAAGATTTATATGTTGACCCAGCATAATTCGGAATATAAAATTCACCAGTTGCAAAAGCACTAGTTGAAGCATTTGCAGCATTTGCTGAATATATATCCATAAAACTAGTAGGAGATGTTTTAACCGAACTAATGGTACCATCTCTAGTTCTTAGAGATAGACGAGAATAATTAGAACCAGTATCTCCATTAACTCTTAATGCTGGGTCATCAAAGTAATATGGACCACCTGATAAAGTAGTTCTCAATGAATAAACTACTTTTAAGTCGGTGTAAGTAGCAGGTATACTTGTAAAGTCTATGCTGGCAACACTAGTACTGCCAACAGTTACAGTTGATATTGCCTTGTATGTTGTTGGCATTATGTCACGCTGCCTTTATACCGTATAGGGTGAAAGTACAACCAGCACTGTAAGTTCTAGAAGAATCTAATGAAATTTCAATAGAAGTAATAGCAGAAGTACTGCGCCAAAGACCAACTGTTGCTCCAGTTTCTGTTGCAGCATCGGCTTCTCTCCACAATATAGTTTTATTTGTTGTTGTGTTTGAGTAATTCATAAAATTCCAAATTACTTGTTGCACATTGTTTTGTATAGTAGAGATAGCGCTGTAATAAAGTTTAGAGTTATTTGTTCCGCGCTCAGAAGAAGCACTGCTTCCATTACCTGAAAACCAAGTCCAGGAATAGTTTGTGCCAGTATCGCTGTTTAGTCTTATCCAAGGGTCAGTGGCAGCAGATACGCCAGTAATGCTAGCAACCATAACCAAGTCAGTGTATGTGCCAGAAATTGTAGAAAAAGTCACAGATGCTGTAGCAGTTGTTAGTGTTGTTGTTGCTATCGGTTCATATGTCATTGGCATTATGCGCTCTTAATTCCGTATAGGGCGAAGTGGGAATTGGCTTTGAAATCGCCGTTTTGTGCAGTAAAAGAAATGCTTGTTATTGCGTTTGTAGATTGCCACAAGCCAGACGCAAAATTTATGTAAGGATAAAAACTGCCGTCATATGTTCCGTTATTGTCAATTCCCGTCAAGCATCTCGCCGTTTTATATTTTGAAGTATTTGCATAATCTAAAATATCAATCACTCCACCGCCAAAAGTGCTAGGCATCGCTGCACCTATATTTCTGTCTCCAACTGTAATAAGCGTTGCGCTAGTTTGAGCGGCGGCGGTTGCACTACTTCCGTTACCTATTAACTGATGAGAAGCGTAGTTTGAGCCTGTGTCGCTATTGAACCGCATAAACAATTGGTCAAAGCCATAGGTAGAACGAGTAGATGCAGCTATATAGCGCACCTGAAGTTGTGCGTAAGTTGCAGGAATGGCAGAAAAAGTAATCGTCGTTTGTGTTCCTGTCAGGCTCACAGTAGCAATAGACTCAAAAGATGTTGCTGCTCCTGCAATACCTCGTGAACGATAACCGAGTGCTGATCCGTTGGCGAAGGTCTGAAGTAAAGGTGACATCAATAGCCTTTATGCAAACTTCGTCTGAGTCTCAAGGACAGTGTAGGTTGGCGTTGCCGCAGTCTTGATGATGGTGAAGACATAGGCGTCAATCGCGCTGGCGTTGCCGGCGCTAATGGCCGCAGGCACCTTGGGCGTGACGGCGCTTCCATCAATTTGAATGACATTCGGATAGTAGGCAGTCGAGCCATTGGTGTTAAGCCAAACAAGCGTGATGGCATCGCCAACTGCTAAAGCTGAATTGAGTGTGGTTCCGCTTGAATATCTAAAGTTCAATGTGTGGTTTGCGGTGGCATTGGATGTGTAATACCAAACCGAAGCTGTTGAGACATCAAAGTTGATAGTGCCTGTCGCAGCAGATGCGACAACATTGACATCTTCTTCAAATCCTTTGATAACTAAATCCGACTGTGCTGAAGCAATAGATAAAGTGACGGTGCCACTTGTGCCGCCACCTTGCAAACCGGTGCCAGCGGTAACTCCTTCAATATCTCCTGATGCAGGTGTTGCGAATTGAAAAAAGATAGCTGCGCTCGCACTTGTAAAGCGAAGGACACCACCTTGATTCTGAGCAAGAGCAAGTGATCCTGATGTTGCAACAGTTGCAGTGCCTGCGGTAATCGTGCAAATGCCTGCGCCAAGATTTATGATTGTTACTGTGTCGCCTGCACTAAATAATCCCGTGTTCACTGTAATTGTAGTCGCGCTGGCATTGCTCATAGTAATAGCATCGCCTGCATCAGCAGCAACTAAAGTATAGGAAGCGGTTTTAGCGTTAGCAGCACCGCCAAGCATCGCGGTCTGTTGCAACGAAGTCATCTGCGCTGCCGTCAGAACTTGACCTGATGTGAAGGTCTGTTTAGCCATCTCTTCTCCTTAGTATGAAAGAACGCCTTGCGTTCCATCAAGCACGCCTTGGGTTGTTGAATCCAAGATGAATGCCTGAATTATAGGTTCTGCCGTAAGCAACCTTGTTGTCCAGGTTGTCGGCGTAATGTCGTGTTGAATACCCTGAACGAATAATTCAAGGCTAAAACTTGAAGCTCCTTGCGCAGTCTTGGTGACATTGAGCAAAGTGAACAAATCAGATTCAAGACCTGCCACGATGCGTGAACTTGCCGTTGAGTCCATCAGGTTCAAGCCGATGGAGTCAATACGAAGTAACGCATTAGCGCGAGCATTGAGAAGCATATTTGCTTGATCCAAGGCTTCGGCATCGGTCTGCATCAAAAGGTCAGAACGAGAACCTGAGTGGATAAAGTAAGTCTCAATTGAACTTGTGGACTGCACTTCTTGAGGCGTGCCGCCAAGACGGGTGACGATAATGTCATTGAAAATCTGTGTGTCGTCATAGGCAAAGTCAATGGACTGATAAGCAATGTTGGTGCCATTATCGTTGAACAGAAGTGGCGTTTGGTCGGCCTTCAATGAGACTGTGGATCGAGAAAGAAAGACTGCGCTTCCTTCAGGATCAATAAAGAAGCCACCAAGTTCGGTCTGCTCTATCGTCTGACAGGCGGCCAGCAATGTCCGCGCCGTAGCAGGATCGGCTTGGACTGTGCTATCGCCGGTGTCAATGATGCGTTGGCTTGAAGGATAGTTTGCCAAGTCAAGCAAGTTTTCAATTCGCGCCCCCGTTGTTTGTCCAGCGCTGGTTCCTGCGACAGTTGTGATGTTGACATTTTGGAAAAGACGAAAGGCATCTACGCATTGCAAGGTCACTGTAGAGACTTCATCAATGCCAAGGCGGAATGAATTGTCGTAGCTTGTGATGTAGCCTGAATAAAGATAATAGCGTTGTGTTCCTGAGCCTGCATCATAATCGGCCCAAATGCGAATCTTGCGAAGAGGCAATAGTTTGCCGTAATACGGCGATGAAGTGTTCTGTGGGTTCCAATCGCCATTGTCATCTTCTAAAACAACTGTGGCAGTTCCTGCTTCAAAGTTATTGAGGATTCGATTGCGACCACGCCTAATGTTGACGCGAATGGCAATGTTGGAGACATCAACAACATCTGCCGGTGCATCGGCAAGAATCGCGGTATTGAGAACGCTAGTGGGATCGTCAAGAATCAAAGGATTACCAAAGGCAGGGCCGTTGGCAAAGTCAATACTGACGCCAAGATGCGGTGTTCCTGGCATTACAAGCCGCCAACAAAGAGGATTGGTTTGCCGCTTGCTTGCTCACTCAAAATGCGCTGACGGATAGCATCTGCCAAATCTTTTTCAGTTTGAACATTGCCCTGAACTGTCATGTTGATTGTCATACCGGCATTTTCTGACATACGAAATGAGCTAGGATCAAAGCCAGAATCTGCTGTGATTGTGCCAGGCATCAATGAACGCATCATTGCAGCTTTGCTTTGTTCGTCAACAATAGTTCCAAGGGCTTCCGAACCAAATTTGATTTGGTCGGTATATTCATCAATTTGCTCTTTGAGTTTGATACCAAGGGCAGTAGCGCCACCGACTTCAGTGCGCATTGCAGTTAAATCTGTTATGTGACTTTGTAAGGCATCCACAGAAGCATAAGCAGGGCTTGTTGTTGGTGTTTCTCGTGGTGCTATTCGGAAACCAGGGCCAGGACCAGGGCCAGGGCCAGGCGTAGGTGTTCTAGCATTCAGCGCGGCAAGGTAGGCATTGAGAGCGGCAAGGGCGCGTTTCCACGCTTCGGCAGCTTCATCTCCTGGTGTTGCCCAAGTCTTTGAAAGAGCCTTTTGTAGTGCGGTGCCGTCTTGAACAGTCTTTGCGTAGGCAATGACTTCGGCGCGAGTCATTCCCCACTTGCCCATCAACTCTTCAATTTCGGCGTCTGAAATCTTTTCGTCTTTGAGAGCGCGTGTGAAGTCAACATATTTTTCGGCTTCTTCTTTTGTCAATCCCCACTTCAT
>Ga0208546_1000061_pt1 | contig 48018 bp, 50 predicted proteins | sample DEB19_08_DNA_4_FD_184528 | JGI IMG/M metagenome (GOLD analysis project Ga0208546, IMG submission 184528) | Aqueous microbial communities from the Delaware River and Bay under freshwater to marine salinity gradient to study organic matter... | ecosystem: Environmental > Aquatic > Marine > Coastal...
ACAGCGACTTCGTATTGAGCAACTCGAACTCAAAGCGATGGAAGAATTTGGCGTCGATAGCGCAACGCTCGTCAGTGAATATGGACCAGACAAAGATGTGCCGACATTCATTGAAGATGATGCGGGAAATCTCAGTCAAGGCGATTTCATTCCTTATGTCCGCGAACAACAAGAAAAACGTTTAGCTACTGCAGAACGATCTCTGACCCTGCTTGGAAAGATAAATCCTTTGGCGCTGGAAGAATATTCTTCCCTTGAAGAACGTCTGAAGTATCTCGCAGAACAACTCGAAGATCTCAAGAAATCTAAGAAAGATCTTCTGGACATCATCAAAGAAGTTGATGATCGGGTTCAAGAGATTTTTGAAGAAGCTTTCCGAGATACAGCTCGCGAATTTGAGAAGATATTTGCTCGGTTATTCCCTGGCGGCGAAGGGCGACTCATCCTTACTGACCCAAGCGATATGTTGAACTCAGGCGTGGATGTCGAAGCGCGTCCACCTGGAAAACGAATCAAAAGACTCTCCTTACTTTCTGGTGGCGAGCGCTCATTGACCGCGGTGGCATTACTCGTTGCAATCTTTAAAGCTCGCCCAAGTCCGTTTTATGTCATGGATGAGGTTGAAGCTGCACTTGATGATACGAACCTAGGAAGACTTCTTGGCGTCCTGGAAGAACTTCGTCAAGCCTCCCAGCTCATCATCATTACCCACCAGAAACGCACTATGGAAATCGGTGATGCGCTATATGGCGTGACCATGCGTGGTGATGGAGTTTCCGAAGTTATCTCGCAACGTTTGCGAGAAATTGAAACTGAATCAGTTTAAATATGGGATTGTTTGGCTCCTTTCTCTCTAAGTTTTCGCGAACAAAAGCGTCGATTGAAGATCTTGATGAGTTTCGTCGCGTATTGATTGAAGCTGATCTTGGTGTCACAGTTGCAGAAAAAATTATTGAACTGGTTAAACGCGAGAAACCTGAGAATCTGGAAGTTGCGGTTATGAGAACGCTTGAATCATTTCTTTCTCAACAAAGTCGATCGATAACCACCTCAAGCAGTGGACTAACAACGATTCTCATTGTCGGAGTCAATGGAACTGGAAAGACCACAAGTGCCGCAAAACTCGCTCATCATTTCACTTCGCAAGGAAAAAGTGTGTTACTTGTTGCTGCAGATACTTTTCGCGCAGCTGCTGTGGAGCAACTCGTAACGTGGGGCGAACGTATTGGAGTAGCTGTCGTCAAAGGTAGTGAGAACGCAGATCCAGCGGCCGTTTGTTTTGATGGCGCATCACGTGCAGTACACGAGGGAATCGATGTTCTTATTATCGATACTGCAGGTCGACTTCATACGAAAAGTAATCTGATGGATGAGCTTGGAAAAGTAAGACGAGTTGTTGAGAAAGTTACGCCGATAAACGAAGTGCTTTTTGTTTTGGATGGAACAACTGGCCAAAACGGGATAGAGCAGGCACGAGTCTTCTCGGAAAGCGTTGCTCTAACAGGAATGATCGTTACTAAACTCGATGGTTCGACAAAAGGTGGGGTTGCCCTGGCAACGGAGAAGAACCTTGGAATCCCACTGAAATTCGTGGGCACTGGTGAAGCCATTGAGGACTTTCAGACTTTTGTGCCCGCCGACTACATCCGCGAACTTTTAACATAGACGTAACAGAACCCATCGAACTGTCACCTCGCTGAAATCTCAGAGGAGGTCTGCGCGTAATAGTTGGGGAGCACTATCTGCCCATTCTCAGCGTCGAGACCCTTTTACCTTTGAGTGACATTACTTCACTCAAAAGTTCGGAGAGAACAATGTCTGAAGTTGCAATAAGCGCTGGCGATACTGCATGGGTATTAGCTAGCTCTGCGCTTGTATTGCTCATGACGCCTGGTCTGGCATTCTTTTATGGCGGCATGGTTCGAGCAAAAAGTGCATTGAACATGATGATGATGTCGATGGTAACTATTGGCGTCGTCAGCGTGCTCTGGGTTATTTACGGTTTCAAGTTAGCTTTTGGATACGAAGCAAATTCCGAATGGTATGGATCATTCTCACTTTCAGGACTTGGTGACGCTGTCAATGAACTCACCAATAATGGCGGTATCTATCCCATTCCACTTTTAGTCTTTGCAACATTCCAATTGATGTTTGCAATTATCACTCCGGCGCTCATCTCTGGTGCAATCGCAGATCGCGCGAAATTTGTCTCGTGGACTGTTTTTGTTGCACTTTGGGTGACTCTGGTTTATTTCCCAGTCGCTCACTGGGTATTTGCCTTCGGAAATAAAGTTGGCGACACAGTAACGGGCGCTGGCTTCCTCGCCGCGCGTGGTGTTGAAGACTTTGCGGGAGGAACTGCAGTTCATATCAATGCTGGCGCCGCCGGACTTGCGTTAGCAATTGTTCTTGGTCGTCGAATTGGTTGGCAGAAGAGCCCCATGCGTCCACATTCACTTCCGTTAGTACTTCTAGGCGCTGGTTTACTGTGGTTTGGTTGGTTTGGTTTCAATGCTGGGTCGGCACTTGGAGCAAACGCAACTGCTGGCTTGGCATTCCTCAATACTCAAGTTGCTACAGCAGGTGCGCTACTTGGATGGATATTGACTGAAAAATTCAGAGATGGACATCCCACATCACTGGGAGCGGCATCGGGTGCAGTCGCTGGACTCGTTGCAATCACGCCAGCATGTGCCTTCGTTGCACCGTGGGCTGCCGTTGTAATCGGTTTCTTGGCTGGCGTTATATGCGCACTCGCCGTTGGATTGAAATACCGATTTGGATATGACGATGCGCTCGACGTCGTGGGAGTTCACTTAGTTGGAGGAATTGTTGGAAGCTTGGCAATCGGCTTTTTCGGTTCGAGCAAGGTCAACTCGCTTGGCCTCGATGGGCTCTTCTATGGTGGTGGAACAACATTGCTGGGCAAGCAGGCTCTCGGCGTAGGTGTTGTGATGTCATATTCATTTGTAATGACATTACTCATCGGATTTGTCATCGAAAAAACGATTGGCTTCCGAGTGAAAAGCGAGAAAGAACTCGTTGGAGTCGATCTCGCTGAGCATGCTGAAAGCGCCTACGAAATGGGCGGAATTCTTCGGGGAGGTCGCTAACTATGAAACTCATAACTGCAATTATCAAGCCTGGAAAACTGGATGATGTTAAAAGCGCGCTCCGTGACGCAGGCGTAAAAGGTATGACGGTTTCTGAAGTATCAGGTGTTGGACGTCAAGGTGGCCACGTCGAGGTTTATCGTGGGGCTGAATATCCGATAGATCTGATACAAAAGATTCGACTCGAAATCCTCGCAGAAAACAAAGAAGTTGATTCAGTCATCGACATCATTGTGAAAACTGCTTCTACTGGCTCCATTGGTGACGGGAAAGTATGGGTTACTTCTGTCGACCAGGTGGTACGCGTCAGAACTGGAGAAAAAGGAGAAGCTGCGATCTAAAAGTAGCGAAAGCACGATAGCGGGCAGTCGAGAGGGTTGACTGCCCGCTTTTCTTTTGTCTAAGGCTAAGCGTGTTTTAGATAGGCTTCACTCGTGTTTGAAGGATTGAGTAATAAATTCAGTGAAGTTTTCGGCTCCCTTCGTAAGAAAGGACGAATTACTGAAGCAGATATCGATGCAACCTGCGAAGAATTACGCACAGCGCTACTTGATGCTGACGTTGCGCTCTCGGTAGTCGATAATTTTGTTGCCCGTATCAAGACACGTTCTCTAGAAGCGCTGCCAGAACTGCGGCAGTCAACACAACAGTCTCAAGAGATTTACAGCATCATCAATCAAGAACTGGTCTCAATTCTCGGCGGTTCCGCTCGGCGAATTAAGTTTTCAAAACAGCCGCCAACCGTAATCATGCTCGCTGGTCTCCAAGGCTCAGGTAAGACGACTTTGGCAGGAAAGCTGGCGCGGTTTCTAAAAGAAGATGGCAATACACCGTTACTCGTAGCTGCCGATCTTCAAAGGCCGAATGCCGTAACTCAACTCTCTGTTTTGGCAGAGTCGATTAATGTTCCAATTTTCGCACCTGAACCAGGTAATGGTGTGGGAGATCCCATCAAGATAAGTAAAGATGCAATTGAATTTGCGAAACAGAAGCTTTACAACGTGGTCATTGTCGATACTGCTGGTCGACTTGGTATTGATTCTGAATTGATGCAACAAGCTTCCAAGATTCGCGACGCAATTACTCCGGATGAAACACTTTTTGTCGTTGACTCCATGATTGGTCAAGATGCGGTCCGCACTGCTCAAGCTTTCAGCGATGGAGTTGGCTTCGACGCAGTTGTCTTAACGAAACTTGACGGAGATGCAAAAGGCGGAGCAGCGCTATCGATTGCTGATGTTACGGGCAAGCCCATTCTTTTTGCTTCCACAGGTGAAAAACTTTCAGACTTTGATTACTTCTATCCCGATCGTATGGCTTCGCGCATTCTTGGAATGGGAGATATTCAGACACTGGCCGAACAAGCAAAGAAGGCACTTGATGGCGAGAGCGCGAAACGACTTGAAGAAAAATTTGTGTCGGGCGAAGATTTCACGTTGGAGGACTTTCTCGAACAATTGCAAGCGATGAAGAAGATGGGATCAATGACCAAACTTCTAGGAATGTTGCCAGGCGCTAACAATGCAGCCATGAAGAAGCAGATAGATTCAATCGATGATAAGGAACTAGTGAGAACCCAAGCAATCGTGCAATCAATGACACCTGAAGAGAGGCGTAATCCAAAAGTACTCAATGGTTCGCGACGTTCTCGCATCGCACGTGGTAGCGGACGCACGGTGACGGAAGTTAACTCACTCGTTGATCGTTTCTCTGCTGCACAGAAAGTCATGAAACAAATGCGCGGTGGTGGTGGCATGCCTCAGGGGATGGCGCTGCCGCCAGGTATGGGACTACCTCCAGCTCCAACAAAGCGACCAGACATGAATCAGAAGAAGAAATCACGTTCCGGAAATCCAGCGAAGAGAGCGGCAGAAGAAGGACGGTAAACGCCTCAATTAGGCATCCTGCTTCACGCATGGCAAGATTAGGCCCCTGTTCAAGAGCCCTCTACCTCTTGACCGGCACCTGTTAACCAGAATTTCTACATGGACTTGGCATCCCACTCAGGTCTTTCTAGAAGTTCAAACAATGATGCAAGGAGAAAGCCTTCGTGGCCGTGAAGATTAGATTAGTTCGTTTGGGAAAGATTCGTACCCCTCATTACCGAATTGTTGTTGCTGATTCACGTAAAGCTCGCAATGGTTTGAAGATTGAAGAGATTGGTCGTTACTCGCCAGCCTCTGATCCATCGTTAATTCATGTCGATTCTGATCGCGCACAACATTGGTTGAAGAACGGCGCACAACCAACGCCGGCCGTAGAGGCAATTTTGAAAGTTACCGGTGACTGGCAGAAGTTCAAAGGACTTCCTGGTGCCGAAGGAACGTTGAAGACTCTTCCAGCTCGCGCAGACAAGCGCACCGCTTATGAAGCTGCGGTCAAGGCTGCGATGAATGAGCCAAAAGATGGCGCAACCACGATGAAGAAGCGCGCTGCTGAGAAGTTGGCGGCAAAGAGCGCTCCGGTGGAGTCGGCTACGGAAGAAGTTGTTAATTCAGCTTCGGAAGAAGTCGTGAATTCAGCTACGGAAGAAGTTGCTAATTCAGCTACGGAAGTAGTTGCAGGTTCGACTCCAGAAGAAGTCGTGAATTCAGCCCCAGAAGCTTCAGCCGAACCAGCTGCAGAGTAAGTCCTGACCATGATGATTGATGAAGCACTCGAGCATCTCGTCAAGGGCATCGTCGACAATCCTGAGGAAGTAGTAATTTCCGAAAAGGAAGGCCGTCGCGGAACAACTTTGGAAGTGCGCGTACACCCCGAAGATATTGGCAAAGTGATCGGTCGCAATGGGCGCACGGCAAAAGCACTTCGAACTGTCGTATCTGCTCTTGCTGGTCGAAGTGTTCGCGTTGATCTCATCGAGGCGGATGAAGCGCGTTAGTCGCGCTCTGTCGAGTTGCTACTCGTTGTAGGTCGAATCGGACGCGCACATGGAGTGCGTGGTGAGGCGACGATTGAAGTTCGAACTGACGATCCAGATTCTCGTTTTGCAATTGGAAATGTCTTGCATACGGAACCAGAGAATAAAGGTCCGTTAAAAATCAGCAATTCCCATTTCCACAACGGGATATTGCTTCTATCTTTTGAAGGGTTTTCTGATCGTAACGCAATAGAAGGCTTGAGAAACGTTCTGCTATTGGCCGATGTTAATCCTGAAGAGGCGAACATCAGTGACGATGATTTTCATATCTCTCAAATTATCGGCTGTGAAGTCAGGGATACCACAGAGAAGAATTGGGGAGTGGTAACCGATGTACTCAATCTACCTGCTCAAGACACTTTAGTAATTGAGTTTGAGGGCCGCGAAATCCTGGTTCCATTTGTCCGAGCATTTGTTCCTACTGTCGATGTAAAGAAGAAAGTAATTCTCGTGCAAGGAATGGAGGGTTTGCTATGAAGTTGACTGCAATTTCAATATTCCCTGAATACTTCGCACCTCTTGAACTATCTCTCATTGGCAAAGCTAGAGCCGAAGGCATTATCGAATTCCAGGCGATAAACCTTCGAGACTTTACCCACGATAACCATCACACTGTTGATGACACTCCTTACGGTGGCGGTGCAGGAATGGTGATGAAGCCAGAACCTTGGGGAGAAGCTCTGGATTGTCACATCGATGGAAAAAAAGAAGTAGATCTAGTCATCTTGACGCCTGCTGGAAAGAAATTTACTCAATCAATCGCTCATACTTTTACAAAAGCCCAGCACATTATCTTTGCTTGTGGCAGATATGAAGGAATTGACGCTCGAGTAGCACAGCACTATCAATCGATTCCGAATGTACGAGTGCATGAGATTTCTATTGGCGATTACGTTCTCAATGGCGGAGAAGTAGCGGCTCTTGTGATGATTGAAGCGATAGTTAGATTGATTCCTGGAGTTCTTGGAAATCCAGATTCTCTCGTAGAGGAATCACATAATGAGAGCGGCGAAGTGGAATATCCAACATTTACAAAACCTGCGACGTGGCGTGGTTTATCAGTTCCAGAAATATTGCTTTCAGGCAACCATGGCGAAATCGCCAAATGGCGACGCCAAGAAGCGCAACGGCGCTCACAATCTCTCTGATTTTCTTGGCGTAAATATCGCTAGAAATGTGCGCTTAGTCCCAGATAACGGGAATATTCGCGACACGCCGACCGTTGGCTAGGACACCGTGCGGAGATTTAGGCATTATCCGCCCGTATCCATCTGGCTTACGAGTCAGACCAAGGTAAGTACAAGAGTTCAGGATTGGTGGTGAGAGATCGATGGCAACAGATTACGACACGCCCCGAAAAACGGATGAAGAATTACACGAGGAATCACTCGAAGAGCTGAAGGCTCGACGTGCCGAAGCACAATCAGGGCAAGTTGATCTCGATGAAGAAGAAGCAGAAAATGTGGAACTTCCTGGAGCAGACTTATCGGGCGAAGAACTTGCAGTCCGTGTCGTTCCAAAACAAGAGAACGAATTTACTTGTTCTCGTTGCTTCTTAGTTCATCACATCACACAATTAGCCCGCGGCGAAGGCGCCAAAGCAATCTGCAAAGATTGTGCCTAATCCTTAATCCACGCATCTAACTCAGCGGCTTTCTTGCAGGTTATTATCCAATACGCGGTTGGATCTCGAGTGTCATTAATCTCTATTTTGATTCCAGTCTTGATCCAGAATCTCACCGCATAAAAAGCAGAAGGATTAAAACCTTCACGCAATAATGATGTTAATTGACTTCGTGTGAGGATTTCTGATTTTCCTAGGTATTTCTTTTCGATATGCGCGCGTCCTACAGTCAGATTTTCATTATCAGCAGAGATATTCAAGGATGTAAAGAAAAAGAAGAATATTGTCAGCGCTACTGTAAAAACGATCGAAGAAATTGCAGCGTTATTATCGAGTCCAGCCCAGATTGCGATCACGATTGAAAAATCTAGGCCACAAATGAGAAGAGTTAACCACCAGGGCCATCTCACTCTTTCGCGCATACCTCTGAGGGTACAAGGTGCACCATGCTGGGTAGCGCAGGGTAAAGTTCTACCCATGTCTCGCGGATTAAGTATCGCTCCTCCAGATAACGCAAGTATTCCTGATCGCCATCCGCAAGCTCCAGTTCCAGGAACTCTGCTCGGTTCTCACAATCCTGATTGTTATGGTTGCGGAGCCTCACATCCGGCAGGTCTACATCTGACTGCATATTCCGGTGAAGGTATGACCATCAATGCCAAATTCACAGTTACCGAAATGCATCAGGGCGCCCCAGGTCTTGCACATGGAGGTTTACTGTCATGTGCATTTGATGAAGCACTTGGAAAGTTAATGTGGTTAGTTCGACAACCTGCAGTAACTGGAAAACTAGAAACACTTTTTCTCGCTCCGGTACCAGTAGGTACTACGTTACATATTCAGGCGGAAATAGTTGGCCAAGAAGGCAGAAAGATTTACTGTCGCGCTGAGGGTCGCATTGGTTCAAACGAAGGAGTCGTTGCTGTCGAAGCCGCGGCAATATTCATCGTCGTACCAATGGAGCACTTCATCAGTAACGCGCCAGAAGGATTTCGTGACGTTTTGGCTGGACGTACAGACCTTTCAATAGATACCGAATTTGAGATCAATCCATGAAAGTTCTCATAACCCGACTTGATAAGAATTTGCCCCTACCTCGATACGCAAAACCTGGTGATGCGGGCGCCGATGTCTTCTCACGTATCGATCTTGAAATTGCACCAGGTGCTCGCGCTCTCGTTCCTACGGGGATTTCCATCGCTATTCCAAATGGTTATGCAGCATTCGCACATCCACGTTCGGGACTTGCCATCAAATATGGCGTGGGAATGGTCAATGCTCCCGGCACCATTGATGCGGGATATCGCGGTGAATTACAAATCATCGTGATAAATCATGATCCTCAAGAAACCTTCTTCATCAAGCGTGGAGATCGCATCGCACAATTAGTTTTTCAAAAGGTTGAATCAGCAGAATTTATTGAGGTTGACAAATTGCCTGGATCAGGACGAGGCCAAGACGGATTTGGTTCGACAGGTAAAGCATGAGCCAAGACGAAGATAAAGCCAAAATCGTCAACGCCATGGGCGGAAAGAAGGGTTTACTTGATTCAGGTCTTCCTGCTCTAGTTTTCTTGTTAATTTTTAACGTTACAAAAGAAGTTCAACAGGCCTCTTATGCTGCTCTTTTGCTGGCGCTGGTTCTGACAATTATTCGATTAGCTAAGCGTGAAACTATTCAACATGCGATTTCTGGAGTTATCGGGGTAGCAATTTGTGCCTGGCTTTCGAATAGAACAGGTAAGGCAGAAGATTTCTATCTTCCCGGTTTATGGACCAACGCAATATATGGAACGGTGTACCTCTTTTCTATAGTTGTTCGATGGCCAATCATTGGAGTGATCATCGGTCCGCTCTTGGAAGAAAACTTCCGCTGGCGTAAAGACACAGTCCGCACCAAGGTTTACATCAAAGCAACATGGCTCTGGGTCGCCATGTTCGCGATTCGATTAATCGTTCAATACCCACTGTATATTTCGGGAAACATCAATGCTCTAGGAACAGCGCGACTTGTGATGGGATACCCACTCTTTATTGCTACAGCATGGGCAACATGGCTAGTAATCAAGAGTGGACCGAAGCTACGCGAGGATTTAAAGAACGTTAGTTAGCCACAAAACAGCTCTTAAGCTGATCTTCGGCTTGAGCTGAAGCCACAAAAATAAGTTCATCGCCTGCGGAAAAAACATCATGCGCCGCTGGCGTAATCACATGTCCATCTCGAATTATTGCAGCCAAAGAAGCGTCTTGTGGAAGATCAATCTCGGCAACACTTTTGCCTATGCACAAGGAATTGTCCGGAAGCGTTAACTCAACAAGATTTGCTTCGCCGGCTTTAAGAGAGAAGAGGCGCACTACATCGCCAACCGAAACTGCCTCTTCGACAAGTGCAGCAATAATTCGAGGAGTTGATACTGCAACATCAACGCCCCAGGATGAATCGAATAGCCACTCATTCTTTGGGTGATTCACTCGAGCAACGACTCGAGGGACTCCATATTCTGTTTTAGCTAATAGCGATGCGACTAGATTAACTTTGTCATCCCCGGTAGCAGCAACCATGACTTGGCAAATATCTAGCTTGGCTTTATCAAGTGAGCTAATTTCGCAAGCGTCGGCAAGAAGCCATTCTGCGGAAGGGACGCTTTCCATCTTCAAGGACTTCGGGTTCTTGTCGATGAGCAAAACTTGATGACCGTTTGCGATGAGCTCTCGAGCGATCGCGCGCCCCGCATTTCCTGCACCAGCTATAGCAATTCTCATGATTCATCTCCTGGGGGGAGTGCAAGAGATGTTTCTGTGGCGGACAGATTCTTATCTTCAACCATGACGTGCACGACATCGCCTTCTTGAAGGACGGTGTGTTCGTTTGGAATCAATCCTTCGCCAAGTCTGGTTATGAATGCAACGCGCGCGCTTGTGTTCTGTTCAATAAGAGAAACTGGTTTACCAAACCAATCTCTATGAAGCGGAACTTCTGCGAGTTGAACTTTGCCTGAGGCATCTTGCCACTCGGATCGAGAGCCTTGCGGGAGAAGTCGTCGCATAATCTGATCAGTAGTCCAGAGCACGGTGGCAACCGTTGGAATTCCAAGGCGCTGATAAATTTCAGCGCGCGCTGGATCGTAGATTCGAGCAACAACACTGGCAACACCATAATTTTCTCGCGCAACACGGGCAGCCAAAATATTTGAGTTATCACCATTAGATACTGCGGCAAATGCATCTGCTCGTTCGATACCGGCCTCAAGAAGAGTATCTCGATCGAATCCCACACCAGCGACAGTGAGACCGTTGAAATCTGCACCTAGTCGGCGAAAAGCTTCGCGATCCTGATCGATGACGGCCACAGAATGACCGAGGGCTTGAAAATCTTTAGCCAAAGTAGAACCGACTCGGCCACAACCCATAATCACGATGTGCACGAAAGGAGAATTTACACCTCTAGGCTTGAGAACCTGTAATCCACGCGAGAGTTAGCCCAACTTTTGCACGATTTATCAAGAGAAACTTCATGAGGAGTGATGATGCAGATCGGCGAATGTATCGATGTAGACATCACAGCAATTGCACACGGTGGACATTGCATTGCTCGACATGAGGGACGGGTAATTTTTGTTCGGCATGCGATCCCTGGCGAGCGAGTAACAGTTGAAATAACTGATGTCACAAAGAGTTTTGCACGAGGCAACTGCATTTCGATTATCAATAGTTCTGAGCATCGCGTAAAACCGCCCTGCGTGTATGCAAGACCAGATGGGTGTGGCGGCTGCGATTTTCAACATATTGAGATTTCTCATCAAAGGGCGCTCAAGTCAGCAATCATCGTCGAGCAATTCCAAAGACTAGCCAAGATGGAAATTGATGTTTCAGTCGAAGAAGTTCCCCCGTACCTGCATTGGCGAAATCGTATGGAATTTACCGTTTCAAATAATTCTAAGTTAGGGCTTTTCGCTTCACGGAGTTCGCAGATTATTGATATAGATAAGTGTCTAATAGCGAGTGAAAAAATTGATATCCCGACAATAAATTCCCACAGACTACCTAAAGGTAAACGTGTTGATGTCGCCATCACAAGCACCGGTCAGCAAGAAATTGTTATCGAGGGGCGTGAGAATTTCACACTGATCCATGAGAAAGTTAGAGACTTTGAGTTCTCCGTCAATCCAATCTCATTCTGGCAAAGCCACATCGCCGCACCTGAACTTCTTTCCACGCTTGTGCGAGATTTTGCTGAAGCGCAAGCAGGTGATCATGTATTTGATCTTTATGGGGGAGTAGGACTTTTCACCGCAGCGTTATTAACTGACGTTGGCCCGGGCGGTCGAGTTTCCCTGATTGAGTTTGATGACAACGCGATTACTGACGCTAAGCGGAATTTTGCTGCTGAAGAACGCGTGGAGATAGTTCATGGCAAAGTAGAAAACGCGCTCAAGAGATACGTTGCTGCCAATGTTGTCGTCTTGGACCCACCGAGATCTGGAGCTGGCGTCACAGTCATTGAAGCAGTAATAGCTCTTCGGCCACGAGTAATCGTTTATGTCGCCTGTGATCCAGCCTCATTAGCTCGCGATACGGCATATTTGAAGGAGCGGGGATTCAAACTCGAGAAATTGCGCGCCTTTGACCTTTTTCCGATGACTGCTCATATGGAGTGTGTGGCGCGTTTCATTCCTAAATAGCCGCGGCTCTCAACGTAAGAATGACTGAGGAAATGGCTTCAAGTTAGGATTACTACCATGAGCAAAAATTCATTTGGCGCTCGCACAATGCTCGATGTCGCCGGTAAGAGTTTTGAGATCTTTGATATCACTAAACTTCCAGCAGCTGCAAATCTTCCATATTCCCTCAAAATCCTTCTAGAGAATTTGCTCCGCACTGAAGATGGCGCAAACATTACGGCCGCACAAATAGAAGCGCTAGCTTCTTGGAATCCAGATTCTCAGCCCGACACTGAAATCCAATTCACTCCCGCGCGCGTCATCATGCAAGATTTCACTGGCGTTCCATGCGTTGTCGATCTTGCGACCATGAGAGAAGCGCTAGCAGAACTGGGAGGAGATCCTTCAAGAGTCAATCCTCTTGCTCCTGCAGAACTTGTTATCGATCACTCAGTTATTGCGGACAAATATGGAACTGCCGATTCATTCGAAGCAAATGTCGATATGGAATATCAGCGCAATACAGAGCGATATCGGTTTCTTCGTTGGGGACAGAGCGCATTTGATGAATTTAAAGTTGTTCCTCCCGGAACAGGAATCGTGCATCAAGTAAATATTGAATACCTGGCGCGAGTAGTAATGGTGCGCAACGTTAATGGAGTCGAACGCGCATATCCCGATACTGTCGTGGGTACCGATTCCCACACAACCATGGTTAATGGACTTGGAGTATTGGGTTGGGGAGTTGGAGGCATAGAAGCCGAAGCCGCCCTTCTCGGTCAACCAGTTTCTATGTTGATTCCACGTGTCGTTGGTTTCAAACTCAAAGGTTCACTTCCAATGGGAACGACCGCCACAGACTTAGTACTCATGATCACTGAGATGTTGCGTAAACACGGAGTTGTTGGCAAGTTCGTGGAATTCTATGGACCAGGCGTCAGCGCATTACCAATGGCAAATCGCGCGACCATCGGAAATATGTCTCCTGAATATGGTTCAACAGTTGCAATCTTCCCTATTGATGAAGAAACCTTGAAATATTTGGAGCTCACTGGACGAACAGTCGATCAGCGTGCGCTCGTAGAAAGTTATGCCAAGCGCCAGGGAATTTGGCACGATCCTTCAGCAACACCTCGCTACTCAGAACATCTCGAATTGGATTTAGCCACTGTCGTTCCCTCGATTGCTGGTCCAAAGCGTCCACAAGATCGCGTCTCACTCAGTGATGCCAAGAGCGCATTTGCGAAAAGCGTCCCAACGTATCTCACAGAAAAAAGTGCACAATCACCCGTTCCTGTAACAGTTAATGCACGATCTGGAAGCGTCACACATGGTTCAGTCGTCATCGCATCCATCACTTCATGTACGAACACCTCAAACCCGAGCGTCATGATTGGTGCGGGGTTGCTAGCAAAGAAAGCGGTTGAAAAAGGTTTGCAGAGCAAGCCATGGGTAAAGACAACACTGGCACCTGGTTCGAAAGTTGTAACAAATTATTATGAGAAGGCAGGACTTACTCCATATTTAGAGAAACTCGGATTTAATCTTGTTGGATATGGCTGTGTAACGTGTATCGGAAACTCTGGCCCGCTACCGGTGGAAGTCAGTAAGGCTGTCAACGATAACGATCTTGCTGTTGCTGCGGTATTATCAGGAAACCGTAATTTTGAAGGTCGCATCAGCCCAGATGTGAAAATGAATTATCTGGCTTCACCACCACTTGTTGTCGCATATTCCATTGCCGGAACTATGGATCATGATTTTGAGAAGGATCCACTTGGGAAAGATGCAAGCGGCAATGATGTATACCTGAAAGATATTTGGCCATCTCCATCTGAAATCCAAGCCGTTATTGACGGTGTAGTTTCTTCAGATATGTTCAAGAAAGATTACGCAAGCGTTTTTGCTGGCGATCGACGTTGGACATCGCTTGATACACCTACCGGAAAAGTTTTTGAGTGGGATTCACATTCAACATATGTTCGCAAGCCACCTTATTTCGAAGGTATGCCGCGAAATCCGGTCCCGGTGACAGATATTCACGGTGCACGAGTACTGGCAAAACTAGGCGATTCGGTGACTACCGACCATATTTCACCAGCGGGATCAATTAAGGCAGATTCTCCAGCCGGTAAATACTTGGCTGAGCATGGTGTGTCACGTGTAGATTTCAATTCGTATGGTTCTCGCCGTGGAAATCATGAAGTTATGATTCGCGGAACTTTCGCCAATATTCGATTAAAAAATCTTTTACTCGATGGCGTTGAAGGTGGATTCACTCGTAATTTCCTTAGTAACGGCGAACAATCCACAATTTACGATGCGTCAATGGCGTACCAAGCCGCAAATGTCCCACTGATTATTGTGGCTGGGAAAGAGTATGGATCAGGTTCGTCACGTGACTGGGCCGCGAAAGGAACCGCGTTACTCGGAGTGAAAGCCGTAATCGCAGAATCATTTGAGCGAATCCACCGGTCAAACTTGATCGGCATGGGAGTTCTGCCTTTGCAATTCAATGATGGCCAGAACGCAGAATCACTTGGTCTCACAGGTGAAGAAGTTTTTGCAATCGAAGGAGTCACCGCTCTTAACGATGGAGGTATTCCATCTACTGTGAAAGTTATCGCCGGTTCGAAGACTTTTACGGCTAAGGTCCGCATCGATACCCCAGGTGAGGCGGATTACTATCGCCACGGCGGCATCATGCAGTACGTTCTTCGCTCACTATTGAACTAGTACCTGAGCGACTAATCGCCGATACCATTGCGGTATGAAGTATCTGCCACGGATTAAGTCGCCAAGTGATGTGGCGCGCTTGAGCACCGCAGAACTTGAGGAGTTAGCTACCGAAATTCGGAGTTTCCTGATTGATAAAGTTTCCAAGTCCGGTGGACATTTAGGGCCCAACCTTGGAATTGTTGAACTTACAATCGCCATTCATCGAGTTTTTGAATCTCCACGAGATGTTGTTGTTTTTGACACTGGACATCAAAGTTACGTCCATAAGATTTTGACGGGACGCGCTCCAGGTTTTGAAAAATTGCGCCAACGGGGTGGAATCGCTGGTTATCCCAACCGCCGCGAGAGTGAACATGACGTTATTGAAAACTCGCACGCATCGACTGCGCTTTCGTGGGCAGATGGAATTGCCCGCGGATTCATGATTCAAGGCGAGACCGAACGTACCGTTGTGGCAGTTGTGGGAGACGGTGCGCTGACAGGCGGTATGTCATGGGAAGCTTTAAACAACATTGCTGCTTCGAAAGATTTACGTCTAGTTATCGTCATCAATGATAATGAACGTTCATATTCACCGACGATTGGCGGAGTCGCTACCTATCTCTCAACGCTGCGCGCCACAAAGGGATATGAAAAATTCCTTGATTGGGGCAAAGGGGTTCTCGAGCGTACTCCGGTTGTGGGTCAGCCGATTTATGAAACTTTGCATGGGATGAAAAAAGGCTTGAAAGACATTGTCGCTCCACAAGGCATGTTTGAAGATCTGGGTTTGAAATATCTTGGACCTGTCGACGGGCATGACATCCTCGCTCTGGAAAAAGCTTTGACCCAAGCCAAGAAATTTGCTGGCCCTGTTCTAGTCCATGCCATCACGGAAAAAGGTCGAGGACATGCTCCGGCGCTGCAAGATGAAGCAGAAAAATTCCATGCGGTTGGAGTTGTTGACCCCGAAACAGGAGAGCCCTTAAGTAAGAGCGGAACCACGTGGACCAGTGTTTTTTCTGATGCCATGGTTGCACTCGGTAAAAATCACAGAGAGATCGTTGCCGTTACCGCAGCAATGTTAGGCCCCACAGGTCTTGATAAGTTCCAAGCCGAATTCCCTGAACGCACATTCGATGTAGGAATTGCGGAGCAACATGCCACAACTTCGGCAGCAGGAATGGCTTTTACCGGCCTTCATCCTGTTGTCGCTGTGTACTCGACATTTTTGAATCGGGCCTTTGATCAACTTCTTCTTGATGTAGCGCTACACAAAGCTGGTGTTACTTTTGTCTTAGATCGATCTGGAATAACAGGTGACGATGGACCGTCTCACCATGGAATATGGGACTTAGCGCTCACAGGAATTATTCCGAATGCGCAAGTCTGTGCTCCGCGCGATGCAATCCGTTTACGAGAGCTCCTTGACGAATGCATAAGTATCGCTGATGCACCATCAATTATTCGCTTCCCTAAGGGCGCAGTTGCCCCAGAACTTCCCGCTTTTGAACGTCGTGACGGCATCGACATTCTTTATCGCGGCGAGAGCACCGATATTTTGTTGCTCAGCGTCGGCGCGATGGCTGCGATTGCAGTGGATGCAGCAGCCCAGGCTTATCGCGAAGGAGTGGGAGTCACTGTCATCGATCCACGCTGGATCAAGCCGCTGCCGACGCAATCTCTATTATCGATGGCGCAACGCTATAAGCGAGTCGTAGTGCTAGAAGATGGAATAAAGCATGCCGGGGTGGCCAGCACGGTATCTGAACTTTTCCGCGACCATGGTCTTGAAACTCCGATTCATTCCATCGGAATTCCACTGGAATTTATTGAACACTCCAAGCGAAACGAAATCATGGAAGATCTCGGCATCACAGTTCAGAATGTCACTCGCCAACTTGTGGGTTGGGCATCACTTGGAGTTAAGCAGGAAGCGATGCAACTCCGTGTGGATGAAAGCGCTGACCGCAAACCGCTTCACTAATTCCTTCTCGATCCAAGTACGGCAAGATTCCACCCAAGTGCATGGGCCAACCAGCTCCCAATAACATGCAGAGATCAATCTCGGCAGGAGTAGATACCACTCCTTCATCGAGCATCATGCGAGCTTCTTCAGCGAGCGCCTTAAGTGCACGCAATCTGACCTCATCTGATGTTGACGCCTTCGTTCCCTTTTCAATAAGTGCAACCGCATCAGGATTCGGAATCAACGTGCCACTTTCATTCTTGGTGTAGAACGTTTTTACACCTTGATCAACCAGTCGTTGAACTGTTGGTGAAATGCGATAACGCGGACCAAGATTTGCATTGAGAGTCTTTGAAACATGGAGCGCAACGCCTGGTCCAACGAGCCCAAATAATTCAAATGGTGACATCGGAAACCCAAGTGGCCGAAGCGCATTGTCTGCGATTTCTGCGGGCGTGCCCTCATCCATCGCATCGGTAACTTCACCCATAAATCGAGTCAAGAGACGATTCACAACAAAGCCTGGAGCATCTTTACAGATGATCATGGTTTTCTTGAGTTCTTTACCAACGTTGATCGCAGTCGCAGTTGTGGCGTCATCAGTCTTTGATGTTCGTGCAACTTCAAGTAGAGGCATGATTGCTACAGGATTGAAAAAGTGGAAACCAACAACGCGCTCTGGATTTTTCAGGCCCTCGCCCATTTTCTCTACCGAGAGCGAAGAAGTATTTGTGGCAAGGACGCATTCGGGGGAAATAATCGCCTCAAGATCTTTGAATAACTTCTGCTTGATCGAAAGTTCTTCAAAGACTGCTTCGATTATGAAATCAGCTCCGGCGAAAACTGATTGATCAACCGAACCCGTAACCAAGAGCGAAAGTCTGCGGCCGGCTTCTTCGTTGAGCCTCTTCTTCTCCACTAATTTCGCAATTTCGGTATGAACCCACGTAACGCCTTTATCTACCCGAGCCTGATCCAGATCTGTCATAACAACAGGCACTTTCAAATTCCGAACCAACAGAAGAGCAAGTTGTGAGGCCATAAGGCCGGCACCAACGACGCCAACTTTGGTGACTTTTCGCGCTAACGCGGGCTTTGGGGCGCCTTCAACTTTCTTACGCTTTTTCTGAATCAAGTTAAATGCGTAAAGTGAAGCGCGTAGCGGATTACCCATAACCAAATTTGCGAGAATTTCATCTTCAGCATCGAATCCCTGATCAAGAGTGCTGGTGCGCGCGGCATAAATTAATTCAAGTGCACGTCGGGGAGCTTCGATATCGGCTCCGCCATATTTCTTCGCAATCGCCGCTTTGCCGGCCGCGATTGCTTTATCCCAGGATGCAACATCAGTGGTGTAATCCTGACGATCGATTTTTTCTTTTCCAGAGATAATTCGAGCAGCAAATGCAACAGAACGCTCTAAGAAATCGGCTGGCTCATAGACCGCATCAACTACGCCTAACGAATGAGCTTCTTTCGCTTTCATCATGGTGTTGTTGTTAAGAGCATTGAGGATAATTACCTGAACCGCTCGTTCTGGTCCGATTAATTTCGGCAAAATTGTTGCGCCGCCCCAACCTGGGACAATTCCTAAAAAGCATTCTGGAAGTGCGGTGAGCGCAGTCGATGCCATAGTGCGATAGTTACAGTGTAAGCCGACTTCTAAACCACCACCGAGTGCAAGTCCATTAATAAACGCAAAGGTTGTTTTCTTGCTTCTGCCGAGACGCTTGAAAACATCATGTCCAAATTTTCCGATTGCGAGCGATTGTGATTTTTCGGTCACAAAGGGTAGTCCTGAGAGATCTGCACCGGCTGCAAATATGAATGGCTTACCTGTGATTGCGATGGCGACTGCAGGAGAGTTTTCTGCCGTCGAAATTGCGTCATCGAGTTCTTGAAGTGATTGTGGTCCAAGAGTGTTGGGACGTGTGTGATCAAGGCCGTTATCAATGGTGATCAGCGCGAGTGTGCCAGAAGCGCCGAATGCAGCGAGATCAATCTCGCGAACGAGCGCCTTAGTTACAACTTCTTCGGGCGCGCCTGCAGGAGGAGTCACATCAGCCATGATCTATGCCGCCTTGCCGTTGAAGTGAGGGTTCTCCCAGATTACGGTGCCACCCATTCCCAGTCCGATACACATCGTGGTAATTCCATAACGAACATCTGGGCGCTCTTTAAATCCTTCCGCCAAGTTGAGCATCAATCGAATACCTGATGATGCCAATGGGTGTCCGACAGCGATCGCGCCACCATAAATATTTACCCGTGGATCATCGTCGGCTATTCCAAAGTAGTCCAAAAATGAAAGCACTTGAATTGCAAATGCTTCGTTAATCTCAAAGAGACCAATATCGCTGATGGATAGTCCAGCTTTCTCAAGCGCTTTCAGCGTTGATGGAACAGGGCCGTAACCCATGATTTCTGGTTCAACACCAGCAAATGCAAATGTCACTAACTTTGCTTTTGGCGTGAGTCCAAGCTCTTTCGCTTTTCTCTCACTTACAAGAAGCGCCGCAGTAGCTCCATCATTGAGACCAGCTGCATTGCCCGCTGTCACGCGTCCGGCGGGTCGAAAAGGAGTCTTCAAAGCAGAAAGCGCTTCAAGTGTGGTTCCAGGTCGTGGTGGTTCATCAACAGTGGCAACGCCCCAACCTTGCTCGGCACTTCGAACTGCAACAGGAATCAAATTCGGTTGAATTTTTCCAGAAGCATATGCCGCAGCGGTCTTGGTTTGTGAAGCGAGCGCATATTTATCGGCACGTTCTTTTGTTAAGTGCGGCAACTTGTCATGCAATCTTTCTGCTGTATTTCCCATTGAGAGCGCATCAGTATCAACAAGTTTCTCGGCAAGATATCTCGGATTGGGATCCATACCTTCGCCCATCGGGTGATTTCCCATATGTTCAACGCCACCGGCAATTGCGATGTCGTATGCACCCATATGAATTGATCCAGCAAGCGTCGTCACAGAAGTCATTGCGCCAGCGCACCAGCGATCAATTGAATAACCCGGAACGGTATTGGGAAGTCCTGCCAACAAAGTTGCGCTGCGACCGATATTCATTCCTTGATCGCCAAACTGAGTGGCAGCAGCAATTGCTACATCATCTACATCTGCAGGTTTGATTTGCGGATTACGCTCGAGCAAGCCGCGGATACAACGAACGATGATGTCATCGGCACGAGTACCTGCATACAAACTTCCCGCTTTTCCAAAAGGAGAGCGGACCGCATCGACAAGGAGGACATTGGTAGAAGTGGTGGCAGTAGTCATGCCGCTAGGTTACCCGCGAGTAACCACAAGTAAAACTAGAGCGGTTACTTAGAAACGAGGATTTGTGTGGTGGTTTTGGCTGGCTTGAGGTAGAGCGCCAACGTTCCGGCGATGTATGCGCTCCAGATCAGGAGTTGAAGCCAGGACATCGTGGTATCGAAACCGATTGTGCCCGCGAGGATTGAGGCAAGGATGGAGTCAGGAGCAAGCCATGACGTGACATCCCACGCATAAGCGCTTTCACCAGGAAGCCAACCAAGCTCTTGGAACTCATGAACGCCGTACGAGAGTACTCCCGCCGCGACTATGACCAGAGCAGCTCCAGTTATAGTGAAAAACTTAGATAAATTGATTTTGATTGCTCGGCGGTAGATGGCATACCCGAGGAAAACCGCAAGCGCTAGACCAGAAACCAATCCAACGGTTGCGGGAACTTTCGATCCAACAGTTTGGAAATTGGTGTAAACGAAGAGAGCGGTCTCAAGACCTTCACGAGCGACTGCGAAGAATGCAGCGGCAGCTAATGTCAGTGGACCCACCATCGCAGCAGTATCAACTTTTGCATGCAGTTCGTCTCGAAGCGCGCGAGCCGTACGCTTCATCCAGAAGACCATCCAGGTGACTAGTCCGACTGCGACAAAAGAGGTGGTTCCCGCAAAAAATTCTTCTCCGCGTTCGGAGAGCTCAGCTAAGGTAAATCCCAGGAATCCACCCAGACCCACGCTTAAGGCAAGAGCGGCGATGACGCCGGCCCAAACCGGGGTGAGAAGGAAGCGGCGATCGGTCTTGACGACATAAGCGACCAAAATTCCAATGATGAGCGCGGCTTCTAGGCCCTCACGAAGTGCGATCAGAAAGCTACTGAGCATGGGGCGAGCCTAAACCCGGTGTGGGGATTTTCGCAACTTCAATGTTGCGTAATTCGAGTCACTCTCCAGACGGATGTGATGAGGGCTCAGCGTTCTGCGCTGGCGGTTCGGGATTCACAGGAGGTTCGCTTTCACAGAGCGATTGAGCCAGGGCCAGGGCGCACTTTTCTATCTGCCATTCACGCGCTCCATTAAGGCGAAGTTGTGTTTCAACCTTAGATACCAATGATGGTGAAAACTCATAACTCTTCTCGGCAGCGCTGTCGAAAGCAATCTTTCGCGCCACATCAGGAGACAACACATTCTCGAGTGGAATCTGGAGTTCAGTTGCGATCTCATTCAGTCGCAGTCTGGCATGCATGATGCGCGCATAAGCTAATGGAAACTTCGCGCGCCAAATCTTCACCGGAGGCAGTGAATCGCTTTTGCTTCGAAGTTGCGGCCAATCTTTTTCGGCAAGCGATGTAGCACGTAAATAAGTTTCGAACCAGATCTGCACATAACTCTTTTGCGTCTCATTTCGTATTCTCGATTTTGCCTCAGGAAGTTTGAGAAGTTCATCGACGCTCTTCAAGCGGGCTTGTGCCATAGAAGATATGACAGCATCAGAAAGTAGGCGACCGGGTGCAAGGTCAATTTCAGATGCGATTCGATCTCGTTCATTCCATAACTCGCGCACAATCGCCATTTGATAGCGCGACTTTATGGTGTGCATTCCTGAGGTTCTACGCCAGGGTTCTTTTCGAGGAGAACTTGGCGGCGCCTTGAGAATTGCCGCAAAATCTTGGAGCGCCCACGTCAATTTCCCTTGGGCTTTGAGTAGTTCTGCCACCTTATCTCTCAAATCGACAAGAACTTCAACATCAAGTGCGGCATAGTCGAGCCATTCTTGCTGTAAGGGTCGAATCGACCAATCGACTGCGGAATGTTCTTTTGCGAGTGAAATTTCCAAGAGTGATTCGCAGAGCGCTCCTAAACCAACTCGCGGACAGCCTGCGATTCTTGCGCCCAATTCAGTATCAAAGAGCTGCTGGGGATGGATTCCAAATTCGCGCAAACAAGGCAGATCTTGAGTGCTCGCGTGAATCACGACCTCTGTAGAAGCGACGAGATTATTCAGTGCTTCGATCACATCTGAAGAATTCTCATAAGTCTGAATTGCAATTGGATCTATGAGATGTATTCCGCCACCTCTTCGAAAAATCTGTATGAGATATGCGCGGGCGCTGTAGCGAAAACCCGAGGCTCGCTCTGCATCTATTGCGATGGGCCCATGGCCGCGGGAGATTTCTACGATGCTTCTCGCAAGCGCATCGCAATCTTCCACAATAGGTGGCGTTCCAAGATCAGGTACTTGAAGTGCACGCATGAAAATTCTCGCTAGTGAGAGGCGTTAGCGCCTTGAAGGAAGCGAGCTGACCCCTTCAGGTATCGGAGCTAGACCTGCAGCGCTGGCCATAAGTTCTAGCCATGCACCAACATGTTTAGTCAATTCTTCGGCTTTAGTAGGAGTCCATGAAGCTCGAATCTCAATTTCAGAAGATTCATCGCTGCTAGATAATTGACCGTAAGAAGCGCTCATGACTCGAGTTACTGTTCCGCTCGGAGCAACATAGGATGCAGAACTTGCATTAAGCGCGTCGATAAACCACGACCAACCCACATCAGGCAACAACGGATCCGATTCCATCTCAGTTTCTAGCGCTGAACGTACAAAAGTCACACACCGGAAATTTCCTTCCCAGGTTTCTTGTCCCGCAGGATCATGGAGAAGAACGAATCGTCCCGTTGCAATATCTTCCTGCTCACCATCATGTGATGTGAAACGCGGATCAGTCAGGTCTGCAGAAATCGCAAAGGCAAAGGGAGCTAAACGTTGAGGCGCAGGTATCTCTTCAAGTGTGATTTCAGTACGAGGCACATAAACTTTCATGGATTCAACGAAAGTATGAAATAGGTCGGTTGGATGCGCCATTGACTAAGGGTAAGAGAGCGATAATTGAACTCGGGGGAGGCACGAGCAAGTAGCCCGCTAGGCTCCAGTTATGGGATCCCTATTAGCTCTTCTCTCCAGCCTTTTATGGGGAACGGCGGATTATTTGGCAGGGAATTTATCGAAGAAATTTAAAGCCCTGGCAGTAACGGGAGTCTCTCAAGTTTTTGGCTTGATATTTGGACTCACAGTAATTGCGTTATCAGGCTCTTTGCTTCCACCATCACTGTCATTTGATGGATATTTCTTGCCTGGAGTTATCGCGGGTATAGCGGGTTTTATTGGCTTAACTGCTTTTTATACTGGATTGGCAACGGGCCGGATGGGCGTCGTATCTCCTATCAGCTCTCTTTCTGTAGTGATTCCATTGCTCTACGCACTCATTCAAGGTGAACGTCCATCCTCCGCGCAAACCGTTGGAATTATTGTTGCAATTGCGGGCGCATTTATGGCAAGTGGACCAGAAGTTCGAAATGGACTACCAATTAAGCCTTTGATGTACGCCTTTGTTGCGGCACTTGGATTTGGCACGGCGCTAACTTTCATTGCAATTGGATCAGAAGTTGATTCACTCCACACGATGACCTCGATGCGATTGGCATCAGTCTCAATCTGCCTACTTATTGCTTTACGCTTCAAAACGCTTGGCGGATTCTCTAAGGGCCACCTTCCACTTCTCATGTTCATAGGCGTTGCAGATTTCTTGGCCAATTTCTTCTTAGGTATCGCCACTACAAAAGGATTAGTATCTATTGCAATGGTCTTTGGTTCACTATTCCCAATTGTGACAATTCTGCTTGCGTATAAATTCCTTCATGAAAGGTTGCATCGAATACAGTACATCGGAATCGCGGCTGCCCTCATCGGCGTAATTCTGATTGCAGCTTTCTAGTCTTTCGCTTTTTTCGGAGTCCATTCCTCGAAAGTAACGTCATCAACTTTATTGGAGGAATCTAGTTGATAATTACGGTGTAAATTCTCAAAATCGAAAAAATCTCCATCTCCAGAAATTGGACTACGAGTGAGGAATAGTCGATCAATCACTCCTTTCGCTAAAAGTGGCGCAATGAATCGAATCCCACCCTCAATGAGCACCGCTCCATTGCTGTCTTCGAGAGCTTTCCTTACGACGATCTCAGGAGCAGCGACGATGAATATCGAGGTCGATGTCGATGAAGTAGGAGTCTGGGTGGCGACGTACACAGGCATGGGCGCCTTCGAATAATGTTCACGGCGGAAGGTATTTCCTCCAACGACAAGAGCCGTGCTCATTTTTCGGATTTCGTGAAAACGCTTTCGGTCCGCGGGAGGGCTTAACTCAGCTGAGTCATGATTCAACGACGTGGCCCCGTTAGCGCCAATAACCATGTTGGCGAGAACCCGTTCATGCTTCATAGCCGACACGCTATCGCGAAATGTCAGTGGCGTTATCTACCGTGTCTCCATGATTATTGATTGCGAAAGTTGCGTCATGCGCGATATTGCTTGTCGTGATTGCGTGGTTTCTGTATTGATCGAAGCCCCAATTTCGACCATAGAACGAGGTTCGGAAATCGGGCCCGAAGAATCTCGAGTCATCGACCTTTTAGCCTCTCGAGGGATGATTCCACCCCTGCGTTACGCTCACGCTGAGAACCCTGAAAGCAATTCTCAGCCTTCTCAAGCGCTCTCAGGTTGAGGTTTGTGCGCTCCCGCAGTTAGCCTAAAGCGATGATGGCGCTGCGCTCCCTGCCTCGATCATTGATTTATAAACTCACATTGATCGTTGCACTTCCGCTTATTCCGGCGCTCACGATTTCTGCCAACGCTGCGCCTTCAGCTGATCTTCGCGCTGTGCGGGCGCAAGTTGAACAACTTCAAGAAGATGCTGCAGAAGCCGGCGAAAATGCCCAGGCAGCGAAAATCCAATTGAATAAATTAAAGAATCAACTCAGCGCAGTGCAACAGCAAGCAGATGCCCAAAAGCAAACGGTAGATTCAATTAAGAAGTCTCTCGCTGCAATTGCAGTTGCACGTTATAAGTCCACAGGTTTAGGCGAAGGTCTAGAACTTCTCTTCTCCTCAGACCCTTCGCTCTATTTATCGGCCGCTGGTTCACTAGAGAACGTAACTCGAAAGCAGGCAATTGAATTACGGAAGTACGCAACAGCCAAACAGAGACTAGATGCGACATCACTCACTGTCGCGGATAAATTGAAGTTAGTCCAGGCTGCAGAAGCACGTTATCGTGCGCAAGCCGCTCAAGTTGAGAAGAAACTCGCTCAGGCTGAGAAGTTATTAGCCAAGTTGGAGAAAGAAGATCGCGAAAAATTGCTCAAGCTTCAAACGATGGACGAAGAAGAGCGACGTAAGTACTCACTAGAGCAGGCCAAATTAGCCAATGCGGTCTCAGGTCGCGCCGGTACCGCATTGAGATATGCGGTTCAGCAAATTGGGGATAGCTATGTCTGGGGCGCGGCGGGACCCGTGAAGTGGGATTGCTCAGGTTTAACGATGCGGGCTTACCAACAAGCCGGAGTTCGCTTACCTCACTCGTCACGCGCTCAATTCACTTATGGGCGCTCGATAACTCGTAGCAATCTACAACCGGGAGATCTCGTCTTCTTTGGATCTCCGATTTCTCACGTTGGAATTTACATCGGCAAAAACAAGATGGTCCATGCTCCAAGGCCTGGTGCTCGTGTCCAAATCGCTGAATTTGGGAATTTTTTCGGTCGCAAAAAATATGTAGGCGCCCGTCGTCTGTAAATGCCTTCAATACTTCTTGTCACTAATGATTTTGGGCCGCGGGCAGGCGGTATTGAAACTTTCGTTATGGGACTTCTTGAACGCGTGCCCGAGGGAGAAGTCATTGTCTACACCTCTCACCAGAGTTCTACCGGTGAATATGATCGACGATGGCTTGATGAATACGGTGTTGAAGTAGTTCGCGATAAATCCTCGATCCTCCTGCCCACCCCACGTGTAATTCGCAATCTACAAAAACTTATTCGCAGAAGAAATCTCTCGACAGTGTGGTTTGGTGCTGCAGCTCCACTTGGAGTTTCTGCTCGCTGGCTAAGGAAAGCGGGAGCAGAGCACATCGTTGCGCTGACCCACGGCCACGAAGTCTGGTGGTCCAAAGTGTGGCCATTCTCATTAGCAATATCTGAGATTGCCCGAAACGTTGATGTGGTGACGTATCTTGGAGATTTTACTCAACAAGCTATCGCTCGTAGATTTAAAAATCAGAATAAATTGATAAAAATAGCTCCCGGGATTGATACGGAACACTTCCGTCCGATAGACGGTCGTGAGCTCCGCAAGGAATACGGATTATCTGATCGCGCAACAATTGTTAGCGTTGGTCGACTTGTGCACCGCAAAGGTCAAGATCGACTTGTTGAAGCGCTGCCCTTGGTATTAAAGGAAATTCCTGGTGCGCATCTAATATTCGTAGGAGAAGGACCACATCGAAAGAAACTCGATCAACTTGTAAAGAAACATAAGCTTGAGAATCACGTTACATTCATCGGTCGAATTCAATACTCGGACTTGCCGCAACACATCTGCATGGGAGATATTTTTGCGATGCCTTCTCGTTCGAGGCTCTTTGGCCTAGAAGTTGAGGGACTTGGAATTGTTTATCTCGAGGCAAGCGCCTGCGGATTACCTGTAGTTGGTGGAAACTCTGGTGGCGCTCCAGATGCAGTGAAAGAAGGAATTACTGGATTCGTGGTCGATGGCAACAATCTTGCTGAGATTGCTGATCGAATCATTACGCTTCTCAAAAATGATGATCTTCGAAACGACATGGGTAATGCGGGTCGTAGCTGGGCGATGGAGGAATGGCAATGGAAACGTTGGTCACAAGCCTTCAATCAGGTTTTGAAATAGCCAATAGAACTTAGGGCAATAAGCCACATTTGCGCGCAGCATTTATTGCTTGGACTCGATTACTTGCCCCCAACTTCTTATAAACCGCAGATAAATGGGTTTTTACAGTCGATTCAGTAACAAAGAGTTGTCCAGCGATTTCTTGAACCGTATCTCCAGTAGGAAGTTTTTCCAGTATTTCTAACTCACGTGGGGTCAATCCGATAACACTATTTTTTGCGATGATTGCTTCGGTCATTCTGCGCGCCGTGAATGACAGTGGTTTATCGGCGCTATCTCTAATGGCTTGAAGCACTTCCGAAATTGGGGCGGATTTGTCGACATGAGCACTTGCGCCCGATTGCATAGAAGCACGTACATGTTCGGGCATATTGGACATTGTTAAAACGACTATGCCGATTTTCTGCGAAGCCGATCTTGCCCAAGCAATAACATCTAATCCGCTTCCATCGGGTAGATGGAGATCAACGACGATCACATCAGGATCATGATGTGAGATTTGAGCAAGAGCTTCGCGTTTTGTTGCAGCCTCACCTACCACATGAATCGTTTCATCACGAGAAATCAGGCGTCGTAAACCCTCTCGGATCAGAACGTGATCATCAATAACCAGTACCCGAAGGCTCATAAGCGATGATTGGTGTCGTAGTGCTTGGTGTCAATATTTAATGTGTATCGAGTGCCAGAACCATCAGACTCACAGGTATAGCTGGCACATAACTCTTTCAAATTCTGATCGATAATTCTTATTCCTAAGTTCAGATGTGAAACAGGAGCGATGCCTTTTCCGTCATCTGAGACATTGATAACCAATTTCTCATCAGTAGCTTCAAATGTAATATAGAAATTTCTCGCATGTGCATGGCGCGCAGTATTTTGTGCGATCTCAATCAGGGCCGAAGCTAACAGCTCTTCATTGTGACTTTTCAGAAGTGGGAATGAGAGATCTATATCCAGTACCTGATCTCTCAACATCTCTTTTAAGTTTTCCAGTAGCGCCTCTCGATGACGCGGTTTCGAGAGGTAAATAACATCTCTAAACCGCTTATTTATCGCGATTATGGAAGTTCTTAATTCTCGAAGACCTGTTCGCTGTAGATTCGTAAGAGTTGAATCGGCAATTAATTCATCAACGCGATAGCCCAGTAATGCTAGATCCTGAGCCACCGTTTCGTGAAGTTTTGTGGCAAGGGCAAGTCTTTCTTCGGCTCTGGAATCGAGATGGTGATCTGGATTTGGTGCGTTATGCAAAAAGTTCGGCGATCTCGGCCGCGAACTCTTTTTGTACAACGTGACGTTTGACTGAAAGTTTTGCAGTCAAATGACCTCCGGCGATTGTGAAATCAACCGGCAAGATTGTGAACTTGCGAATGGATTCAGCGCGGCTCACCGCTTTGTTTGCTTCATCCACAGCAGTTTGAATGACAGCGATTAAGTCAGGATCTTTAGTGAGCTCCGCGAGAGTCGCACCGTCCTTTTTATTTGCTGTAATCCAACCCTTGATAGCTTCAGGGTCGATTGTTACCAAGGCGGCGATGTAGGGCTGGTTATCTCCTACAACTATGCACTGGCTAACGAGGGGATGAGCACGTAGACGATCTTCTAATACTGCGGGCGCTACGTTCTTACCACCTGATGTAACGATGAGTTCTTTCTTACGACCGACGATGTAGAGGTAACCTTCTTCATCGAGTTTTCCTAAATCACCGGAACGGAAATATCCATCATCGGTGAATACTTCTTTATTCGCGGCATCGTTCTGCCAATACCCGCGCATAACAATCGGTCCCTTGAGAAGAACTTCACCATCTTCTGCAATCTTGACTGTGGTGCCTGGAATAGGTTTTCCAACCGAGCCAACTTTATGAGCAGTTGTGAGATTCAGTGTTGCACCTGCCGTTGTTTCAGTTAATCCATAACCTTCTAATACGCGAATGCCAGCTCCGCGATAGAAATGCCCGAGTCTCTCTCCCAGAGGTGCACCACCAGAAATTGCTGCTTCTACGCGGCCACCAAGGCCATGGCGAATCTTCGAATAAACCAATTTGTCGAATACTCCATGCTTGAGTTTGAGAGCGAAAGGAACACTTCCAGCGTCGAGAGCCTTGCTGTATTCGATTGCGACATTAGCAGCAGTACGGAATATCGATCCCTTTCCTGCGGCATCAGCTTTTGCTTCAGCGCTGTTATAAACCTTTTCGAAAATGCGGGGAACAGCGAGCACGAAGGTTGGCTTGAATGAAGCTAAATCTGTTGTGAGACGTCCGAGCACATCAGGGCAATGCGCCAGATGGAGACCGGCCCGAATTGAACCAATCTGCACCATACGTCCGAATACGTGAGCGACAGGAAGGAAGAGAAGCGTTGAACCGCCTGGCTTCATAAATAAATCTGCTGCTCCGAGTACAACATTTCCGCACTCAGCCAAGAAATTTCCGTGTGTAAGTTGGACGCCCTTAGGTTTGCCTGTGGTTCCAGATGTGTAAATCAATGTTGCAAGAGTGTCAGGGCTTAATGCATTGCGCCGATTATCAATTTCTTGATCCGAAATATCACGACCAAGATATGCAAGTTGTGCAAGAACGTTTTCTGTCATCACCCAACAGTTCTTCACTTTAGAAGGAAGAACCGGAGTTACTGAATCGCGAAGTTGAGGAGTCTCTACGATGATGGCAACCGAACTTGAATCCGAGAGAATCCAATCAACTTGTTCAGCTGATGATGTTTCATAAATGGGAACTGTTACTCCACCGGCAAACCAAATTGCGAAATCTAAAATCGTCCATTCGTATCGAGTACGAGCCATGATCGCGACGCGATCACCAATCTGGACTCCGGATGCGATAAGTCCTTTTGCGGTGGCGCGAATTTCCGCTTCAAGCTCACGAGCAGTCACAGGTTGCCAACCATCACCAAGTGGACGCGACATCATGATGCGTTCTGGTTCGAACCACGCGCGTTCGGCGACAAGGTTGGTGAGATTTCCTGCGGTGGCGGAAGGTTCTAGGGCTGGAACGAAATATTCAGTCATGGAGCGAAAATTAGCGGTTACTAGTAGGTAATGAGAAGAGGTAGCCTGCGTCTATGGCCGACATGTCTTCTAGCTCCACAACTATCGAGGCCTCAGTCGAGGATGTTCGCTCCGTCCTTTTCGATATTGAGGCATATCCGACCTGGTCAACCGCAATTAAAGCGGTTGAAGTCCATGAGAAAGATGGAGAAGGTCGCCCCACAAAATTGACCATCAAAGTGGAGGCTGGCGTACTTAAAGATCGCGCCACATTGTTGTATGACTGGAGCAAATCTCCGAATGAACTCTCGTTCTCACTCGAGGAAGCAGATCTCATGACTGAGATGGATGGTCATTACTCAATTCACGATAACGGAGATGGAACAACCAAGGTCACTTACTCACTTGGGACTGCATTGTCGATGCCCGTACCTGACATGATGCGTCGAAAAGTAGAAATGACGACAATCGAACAATCTATCTCTCAACTCAAGGCGAAGCTCGAAGGCTAAATGAGTTTTGCCCTCGGCATTGATGTAGGCGGCACCAAAGTCTTGGGTGGCGTTGTTGATGACAATGGTTCAATCGTAAAAACTGCGCGCCGCGATACTCCTCGCGAAGGTGGCGCTGCATTAACGAAAACTATTGCCGATGTTGCACATGACTTAATGAACGAATATGAAGTTGATGCTGTAGGCGTTTCAGCAGCAGGCTTTATTTCGTCAGATCGTAAGACAATGCTTGCAACGCCCAACATCGCTGGATGGAATGGAATCCGTCTAACCGACCAACTAGAAGAACTCATCGGGCGGAAAGTCGTATTAGAAAACGATGCAAATTCAGCAGCGTGGGGCGAAAAGAGATTCGGCGCCGGAAAGAATTTCGATACCGTCATTATGTTGACAGTAGGTACTGGTCTTGGCGGCGGGCTCATTGTGAATAATGAGTTATACAGAGGAGCTTATGGAATCGGCGCGGAATTTGGTCACACTCGGGCAGTCCCCGAGGGGCACTTGTGTGGTTGCGGGATTCGTGGATGTTTTGAACAATACGCATCTGGGAATGCACTTTTACGTCACGCACGCGAAGCTATTCATGCCGCCCCAGATATAGCAAAGAATTTATTAGCACGTGGTGATGGAACTATCGAGGGATTAACTGGGCGCCATATAACTTCGGCAGCTCACGATGGTGACACCGTTGCAATCGCAGCTTTCAACACGACGGGGCAGTGGTTGGGAGCCTTATGTGCATCGTTAGTTGCATCTCTTGACCCTGAGGCCTTTGTTATAGGAGGCGGAGTAGTTGATGCGGGAGATATTTTGTTGACTCCCACGAGAGACTCCATGAATCGACTCATTCCATTCACAGGAAAGCGTCCTGCACCCGTGATTGTGCCGGCGACGCTGGGAAATGATGCTGGTTTAGTTGGAGTGGCGGACTTAGCCAGACTTTAAGGAATCATTCACAGGGATAGTAGAGATTAATCTGGGATCGGATTTCGTCCATCAACTCCATAATTGATTGCGTATCCGAATGAGTCATCACATCAGACTCCTTCTTTCCGGAGCGAAGTAAATCCGCGAATTCAATCGCCTGCTCTCGTAGCCCGTGCCCGACATACTCGTTAGGAAATTCAATGATCTCACCCGATACCCGCTTTAGTCGCATTGATGTTGGAGTATAGAAATCTCCATCGATATAGAGAGTTCCTTTTGTGCCAACAACAGTTGCAGTACAAGGCGACTTCACAAGCAGTGTTGTGGTGAGATTCGCGTGTGCACCGCTGTCGTAACGGAGAATCATCGAGGTTTGCGAATCGACTCCCGTTGTTGTGAATTCTGCTTTTGCCGAAATTGATTGTGGTTTTCCAAGAATGAAAAAGGCAAACGAAATAGGATAGATTCCTAAGTCTAGAAGCGCTCCGCCGGCAAGTTCTGGCGCATGGAGTCGATAGAAATTTGGTGCTGGGAGATTCTGCCCATGATCAGCGGAAACGGAAATTACTTCCCCTAGTTCGCCAGCGCGTAGCAACTCTCGAATTCTTCGATAGTGGGGGAGGAAACGACTCCACATCGCTTCGACAAGAAGCAGATTATTGCGCTGGGCTGCTGCAATCATTGCGGCTGACTCCCGACTATTGACCGCAAATGGTTTCTCGCAGAGAACTGGCTTTCCATGCTCTAACGCCAATATTGTGTTTGGTGCATGCATGGGATGAGGTGTTGCGACGTACACGGCATCAATATCTGCATCTACCAGCGCTTCGTAACTTCCTAGCCCCACACAACCGAACTGGGTACCGAATTCATGTGCTTTTTCAATAAAGCGTGAGCCGACTGCGACAACGTGATGACCGGGCGCCAATTTCAGATCACGGGCAAAAGCGCGTGCAATCCCACCGGTTCCTATGACGCCCCAACGAATCTCATTCATAGGGCTATTCCATCATCATCGATGTCACGATCCGGTCTCATCTGCCAGAAGAAAGTTGTGATGCCAGCCGCTAGAGCGATTGCACCGGGCCAAGCGCCAACTCCCAAGAAATCGAGGCCAAAAAACTGAAACAGAACCATATACAACGGCCCGCCAACAACTCCCACAAGAGCTGCGCGCTGGACTTGGCTCAAGTTCGGAAGCGCTTTGTTATCTCCTTCGTACTTTTCGGAACTTTCACTATCGTCTAGATCATCGAGGTAGGAACGTGGTGAAGATTCATCCAAGCTCAACCCAGAAACAATGGCATCAAACTCAGCATCAATGAGATCGCGTTCATCGCGAATTTCATCTCGTGTGACTGCTCCTGAGAGTACTTCTTTCATAAAGTTAAGCGACTCTTCAGCTAGCAAATTCAGATCGTAATCAAGTGCGACGTTGTGAAATGAGCGTTCAAAGATAACTTCCCTGATGTCAATTGAAGAAACATTGTCGATGACAAGTTCAGAGTTCTTGGGATCGACGACATGATCGTTTACGGAGTAGCCGACCATCAATGGAACATCAACAAGATATAGATCGCGTTGAACCAGAGTCCAAAGCTTTTGCAAGGATCGAAGTGCTTTGAGTGGCGTTCGTCCATAACTATGTTTTGGTGGGTTGGGCGCAGCGACATCAGTCCCACGTCCACCGATAGATGGAAGAAAATATTGAAGGATTGGCACAAACTTCAGCGATACGCGAGGATCACTCACAGAAGGATTGCACAAGATGAGACCTTCAATCTCGTGACCTCGAATCGATGCTAAACGAAGTGAGAGCGCACCTCCCATTGAGAATCCTGCGACAAAAACGCGTTGATGTTTTTCCTTTAACTCTGTGAAATTGCGATCGACTTCTTCATACCAATCTTGCCAACGTGTGCGATTCATTTCTTCCCATGTTCTTGCATGACCTGGCAAGCGAGGAACACGAACTGTGAAACCTTCACGATGTAACGCGTGCGCCCACGGACGAACTGATAGTGGTGAACCGGTGAAGCCATGAACCATCAAAACTGCAATCGATCCACCCTCGAGATGGAATGCCTCACCACCGGGAATTACGCTCACGACACGCATAGTGTCACAAGCTCGGCAAAAGGCTCTAAATTATGGCCATGGCATTGAGACGGAAGCGGAACAAAGTCCAGACCATGATGCAGGGCGACAAAGTCGCCTATGGTTTGTTGAAGTCATTCCTCCTTCCAGTCTTGACCCTGTTATTCAGACCTAAAGTTCGTGGACTACGAAACGTTCCATCGTCAGGTCCGGTCATCATCGCCTCGAACCATCTCTCCTTTAGCGATTCAATATTCATGCCTCTTGTTGTCCCAAGGAAAGTCACCTTCTTGGCAAAGAGTGAATATTTCACTTCGCCAGGCTTGAAGGGGCTAGTAAAGAAATTAACTTTCATTGCTCTCGGGCAAGTTGCGGTCGATCGCGCGGGAGGTTCACGAAGTGAGGCCGCACTTTTAACCGGGCTTTCAGTTCTCGCCGAAGGTGGATGTCTTGGCATCTATCCAGAGGGAACACGTTCCCCTGATGGCCGTCTTTATCGTGGCCGGACCGGCGTTGCGCGCCTAGCGATGGAAAGCGGCGCTCCGGTTGTGCCGGTGGCAATGTTTAATACCGCCGATATCCAGCCCACTGGAAAAGTCCTACCAAAAATCATGCGGGTTAAAATGATTTTTGGCGAACCAATGTATTTCCAGACACCTGACAAATCGCAAGACCCAGAAGAGTTAAGAAAAGCAACCGATGCAATTATGAAGAAATTGCAGGAGATGTCAGGGCAAGAGTATGTAGATATTTATGCCTCACAGGCCAAGGATGCGATTGCCGAAGAGAAGCGACGCGCAAAAAAAGAGAGCGACGAGGAAGAGTAGATCTACTCTGCTCCGAAGATTTCCCTTCGATTGGAAATGAATTTGCAGGTTTCACATCCGCTATCGCGCACGGGAGTCGGGCCAGAGATCACTTCAATAAAATCTTGAAGTCGCTCTTGCAATGCATCTGGATTGCGGGAAATTGGGAACCACGAGCTGTTGAGGCCCAGTGAAAAGCCTTCATAGGGATCTCCCAGTGGCCTCTTGGGGGACCAGACAAGCAGGCCAATGACCGAAACTTTTCGCGCTTCTCCAGAAACGGGATTTTCAAGTGAATACGCATAGGCTTCTAATTGAGGAGCATAGAAATCGCTCTTGTCATTGTCTTTTCCTTGAAATTTACAATCAATAATTCCATACGTTCCATCTTGAAATTCCATCAACAAGTCATATTTTCCGCGAATGGCATACGGAGATGGTTTGCCGTTATAGGAAATCGGAACTGATTTCACCCAGCCGCCACGGTCCAGCACCCGGCCTTCTTTTATTTCTGGGTGGAGTTGAGAGGAAAGCGCGCCGTTAAAATGATTTTCTTGCATAGCCGACAGTTCGCCCACGAGAGGCATAAAAGATGGCGCTTTGATTCCGTGGTTGTAGTTCAGCCATAAACAACGATGGCAACCATTCCACGAGAAGGTGAGATCGCTGGGGCTGATGAATTCGCGTGCTTTGCTCATGGCGCGATTCTGCCGTGAGCCACTGACATTTCCTCTGATATTCCGTAAGCGAGTTACGCGGCTGAAATGAGGGTGAAAATTCCCAATGTCATCATTACCAGGCCACCAATTCGCCGCATTGTTACAAGTCTGGAGGGCGATGTCGCCATCCATTGCCGGACCGTTCCGGCAATGAGACCCCATGAACCATCAGAGAAGAAAGCCAGAACGCTAAACGTTGCGCCCATAAGCACAAGTTGTGCGGTGATATTTCCCGAGTCGCGATCAAGGAATTGGGGCAAGATCGCTGCGAAGAAAACTAAGCCCTTAGGATTGAGCGCACCGACCCAGAACCCATCTCTCGCTGATCGAAATGCGGATGGTCGTATCTCACCTTGGTTGACCATATCTTCAGCGTGAATTTTTGAGTGTCGTATTGCATCAATTCCGAGATAGATTAAATAGAAACCACCAATAACTTGTACTGCAATAAATGCAATCTCACTTCGTTGCAAGATTGGTCCAAGTCCGAAAGCCACCATTAGTGAAAGAGTAAAAGCTCCTGTGACATTACCTGCTGCAGTAGCGACAGCTGTTAGTCGGCCCCACGCAATCGCTCGAGCGATGATGAAGAGAACGCTGGGACCGGGGGCAAGAATGATGATCATTGCCGCAATGAGATATTCGGGATACCGAGCGGGGAAATCAATATTCACATGCGAATTCTATTGGTTTATCAAACAAAGAAGGCTCGACCGATTGGCCGAGCCTTCCAAGTAGTACTTCTATTTACGCAGCGCTTGTACCGCGAGACTTTGAGATCCCGTGGAATACGCGATAACCAACGACTGCAACAACAGTTGCATTGATGATTCCATTGAATGTGAAATCACCGCTGGTCCATGAAACATCAGCGATACCAATGATGATTGCAGCTGCAGCGACAATGAGGTTGGTGGAGTCTGCAAAATTAACCCGAGACTCAATCCAAATCTTTGCGCCGAGGATTCCAATCATTCCGAATAGCGCTGTCTGGGCGCCACCGAGAACTCCTCCAGGAATTGCGCTGAGGACTGCGCCAAACTTAGGTGAAATCGAGAGAACAATCGCACCAAGTGCAGCAATCCAATATGCAGCTGTGGAGTAAACGCGAGTAGCAGCCATAACGCCAATATTTTCAGCGTACGTTGTAGTACCCGAGCCTCCACCTGCGCCTGCAAGAGTTGTTGCGACGCCATCAGCAAAGAGAGCGTTGCCCATCTGGTCATCGAGATCTTTACCGGTCATGCTGGAGACCGCTTTAACGTGTCCGACGTTTTCAGCGATAAGAACTAGCACTACTGGCAAAAAGAGAACAATGGCGCTCATCTTGAATTCAGGGGTAGTGAATGTTGGAGCCGCAAACCACTTAGCGGCAGTAATTCCATCAGTTTTCACATCGCCCATGATGAATGCGACGAGATAACCAACGACAACGCCAAGGAAGATTGAGATTCGACCAAGGAACCCGCGTGAGAAGGCTGCAAATGAAGCAATTGCAAGAAGTGTGATCGTTCCAAGAAGTGGGCCGCTTGCTAATCCGCCTTTGGCCGCGCCGGCAAGATTGAAACCGATGACCATAACAATGGTTCCGGTAACGACGGGTGGCAACATCCAGTTGATCCATCCGGTGCCAACTGCGCGAGCAATAAGTCCAACAAGTGCAAGAAGTACGCCGGTTGCTACAACTCCACCAAGTGCGACTGCCATGCTGTCGCTCTTGACTGATGCTGCAATCGGGGCAAGGAAAGCAAAAGATGATCCAAGATAACTTGGAACTTTATTTTGGGTAATGATGAGGAAGAGCATCGTGCCTACGCCGGAGAAGAAAAGAGTGGTCGTGGGAGGTAGGCCGGTGAGGATTGGCACTAAGAAGGTTGCGCCAAACATTGCTGCTATGTGCTGAAGGCCAACACCGATTGTGCGTGGCCAACTTAGTCGTTCATCTGTGGAAACGACCGCGCCAGGTTCAATGCTGGTGCCGGTTCCGTGAAGCTTCCAAGAGAAGAGACTCATGTCAGAGGTCCTCATTTCTAGAGCGCCCTGTGTTGCTGTAGACGACAAGAGGGTGCGGGCAATCTCTAGAACATGAGGGTAAGACCGTCCATGACTTACTCAGGGGTAAGACGCGCACAAATCTGAGAAATAGATAACGAGAATCCCGCGCACGAGCGTGTCCAAGTTGCCCTAAGCGGATGTATCGGGTTTACTTCCCACTCGATATATCTATTCGATATAAAATGGAAGGGTCCATCGTGAGATCGCGCGCAGAATCTTTGGAGTTCGCTCTCCTTGGGCTACTGGCTCAAGATTCTCTCCACGGCTACGAACTTCGGAAGCGTCTCACATCAATTTTTGGCCCATTTCGCGCACTTTCTTTCTCAGTTCTCTATCCCCAACTTCGCCGAATGATGGAAGCAGGACTTATCGTTCAAGCTGAGGTCCCCAAAGGTGGACGTTCGAAACGAGTTCGTATCGTTTATTCCATCACTGGCAAAGGTACGGAGAAGTTCTCTCAACTCACAGAAAGTGTGAGTCCTCAATCGTGGGATGACGACAATTTCGAAGTTCACGTCGCATTCTTCAGCCCTACCTCTACTCGTAATCGATTAAGAGTTCTTGAAGGACGGCATCGCCGTCTCAAGGAGAAGGCCGAGATTCTTCGCGCTGACCTTGAAAGGTCTGCAGTTGGCCTCGATAAGTACCTCATCGAATGGCGCCGCCATTCACTCGAAACCGCAGAGCGAGAAATCGCTTGGCTCGAAGACATGATCCAATCTGAAAGGAAGACCTCGTGAGCGCATCACAAGAAATTCGCGTTGCCATCGTAGGAGTTGGTAACTGCGCGAACTCGCTAATTCAAGGAGTTCACTACTACAAGGACGCTCCTAACGATCAAGAGATTCCGGGACTCATGAATGTTGTCGTCGGTGGGTATCACGTCCGCGATGTGAAGTTTGTAGCGGCCTTTGATGTGGACTCGAAGAAAGTTGGATTAGATCTGGTTGAAGCAATGTGGGCCAGTGAAAACAACACAATTAAATTTACTGACGTTCCAAAATCAGGAATCACGGTTCTACGCGGTGAGACTCATGATGGATTAGGACGTTACTACAAAGAGACAATTACTGAATCAACTGCTGCTCCCGTTAACGTGGTACAGGTTCTCAAAGATGCCAAAGTGGATGTTCTGGTTTGCTATTTGCCCGTTGGTTCCGAGGAAGCGGCGAAGTTCTATGCACAATGCGCTCTAGATGCGGGCTGCGCGTTTGTGAATGCTCTTCCAGTCTTCATCGCCACGACCCCAGAATGGGCCGATAAGTTCACCAAAGCTGGACTTCCCATCATTGGCGATGACATCAAGTCCCAAGTCGGCGCAACCATCACCCACCGAGTCCTCACCAAGTTATTCCAAGATCGCGGCGTAAAAGTGGAACGCACCTATCAGCTCAACGTTGGTGGAAATATGGACTTCAAGAACATGTTGGAACGTGATCGACTTGAATCAAAGAAAATCTCCAAGACCCAATCAGTTACATCACAACTCGACTACGACATGGGCCCAGGAAATGTTCACATTGGGCCTTCAGATTATGTTCAATGGCTAGATGACCGTAAGTGGGCATTTGTTCGCCTCGAAGGTCGCGCCTTTGGCGATGTTCCACTTAATATCGAATACAAATTAGAAGTGTGGGATTCACCAAACTCCGCCGGTGTCATCATCGACGCAGTCCGGTGTGCCAAGTTAGCTCTTGATCGCAAGATTGGTGGCCCGCTTCTTTCGCCATCAAGTTACTTTATGAAATCTCCTCCAGAACAATATTCTGATGAAGAAGCGCTTAACCGCACGACCGAATTCATTGAAGGAAAACGCGAGAGATAAACATTAGGGAAGAGAGAAACCCCTTGGGCATTGAGCCCAAGGGGTTCTTGCTAGCCATTCAGCTTTACTGAACTCCAAATTTATGACCACATTTTTCACACTCAGTCTTTCCGACTTTAACTTTTCTGCCACAAGCGGGGCAAGTTCTTGCTTTTTTATTGCTGACAATCCAAAGAATCAACAAAATTAGGTCAACGAGAACCCAGAAAAACACTAGCGCAAATACTCCAATACCAGCTCCAATGGCAGTTCCCGCCTGGCAGATGTTTAAATCGTCTCCGCTCAATCCATCACAACTTTTGGAAGTTTCATTTAATCCGCTAAAGATGGCATAAAGGAAAAATAAGTTAACAATGATTATGAACCAAGAGAAAGGTCTAATTCGACGCATAGCACTCTCCTTCAGAGTCTCGGACTTCTGATTATGAAGGCATTTTTTTTATAGACAACGATATGACCGAACATGTCTTGTTTCGTGTTGGCTGATTTCGTTTAAGAATGTTGCCACCAGGAATTCTTTACTGCATTAAGTTTAGTCAGTAGGGTTCATTCAATGAGGAAGTTAGTTTCGTTGTTATCGGTTGTTCTAGTTTTGACTTGGACTCCTGATGTGGCAATTGCGGCACCAAAAGCTGGAGGATCTTGCGCAAAGGCAAATCAAACATCTGGAAGTGGTAGCGCAAAACTGGTGTGCAAGAAAGTTAATGGAAAATTGGTTTGGACTAAAAGCGTTACAACCAATCCTTTAGGTTCCATTAACAATCCCGTACCTTCAGGAGGGAGCCTCACTGTAAACGGATTTTCATACAAAATTCTTGGGATCGAGTTTGGTCTTGATGAAGAAATATGCGAGACGAATCCATTCAATCAGGGCTGTACATATGACGATGATTTCAATTCGATAGTTGATGAAGATGCAGACTTTAATTGGGCGGGAGTGACTGTGTCTGCGACAAATAAGACTTCATCAATTGGAAGACCGGGCTCGCAGTTCCTTAGAACTTTCTCTTTAGTTATGCCTAATGGTCAACTGTTAAGAAGCGAAATTTTTGCATTGGGCGATAGTGATTTCGGTCAGGTTGAAGTCATTCCTGGCGGTACAGGAGAAGGAAGAATCTTCTTTCAGATTCCAAAAGCATTGAAATCTCTTAAATCTTTGATTGTCATACGAGACCAGTCATCTTTTACCTCTGTACGTGATTATTATTTTCGACTGGAGTGGTAATTTGGTGTTAGAGAAACCCCTTGGGCATTGAGCCCAAGGGGTTTTCTTATGCCCCCACGGAGAGTAGAGGGCCTAGACCGTCACACTTTCTGGAGTGCGACGGAGATGCATGAAGCCAAGGATGGAAAGGAACAACATCAAGATTCCACCGGCTACCGCTGCCCACATCGCGTACATTGCTATCTGACCTAGTTGCCAGAAAGCGTATGCATTTCCAAGCAATCCCTTCAGTGTTTCTCCCATGAAGAGCGTAGTTCGTTGCCCCATGAGCGCACCAGCTTTAGCAGCTAATTCAGCGTTTGTGGGATCTGCCTTTGATGCAGCGTTTGCGGCAAGTGCTTCGCTACTGACCTCTGAATAAGTTTTTCCGCCAGCGATTCCCTTTACGTGCGCACCGATGTAGTGATCTGCGTATGCTCGCGCTTGCTCTCCTGTTGTCAATTGCATTCCCGCAAAGGGTTCAATCGCTGCTCTATCGTCATCCGACAGTGCTTTAAGGCTATCGCTACCTTCGGCAGGGAACATGATTTTCTGAGCGCTGAGTTGATCAGTTACATTCTTATCAGCAAAGGAATATCCCCAATTGAGTAATCCTGCTGCAATGAATAGAAAGACTGAAAGTCCTAATCCAATGAGACTGACAATTCGATCAATAGTTCTGCGTTTCATAACTACCTCTCCTTTAATTTGTAGTTGCCAGCATTTCTGGCCAGACCTTGAGGTCCTGTAGTTATGAAACAACTTTTCTCACACGATTAAGTCTCAAATACGAGTGCTGGCACCTCACAATGATGAGGAGAGTGCTAGCACTTAGATACGGATCACAATTAGTAATAAGAACTTAAGAAAAATGGAGAGCTAATCGATATGACGGTTACAGATCATTTGGCCGTCGGGACCTTCTTCCAAATGCTTGCAGGCGATGTTGAGCTTGTCGAAGGCGTTATCTCCAAAGTGGGATCGGTAGGCAAGTGCAATTAAAACTCGAATATTGATATCTGGACCCGAATGAACTCCAAGGGCTTTTGCCATTCGAGAGACGGTATTTTCGACGACTTTTTCAGAATGTGAGGTTTCGCGGGCAATCGCAGCATTTGATAGGCCATCGCAAAGGTGATTTGCGACGAGATGCTCGAAAGGAGTTAGTTCTCTAGTCAGGATCGTTAATCGTTCCATCGCTCTCTCCGCAACTTGCCCGATAAGATGCCCGCATGGCTGAAGTCCTATCAGCGCTTGATAGCTCAATTCTAACCTTGAGCCTTAATCGCCCAGAGAAGCAAAATGCGATCACTCGAGATATGTATCAGTTCCTCGCCGATCAACTCAAGGAAGCAAACGGTGACTTTGGCGTAAGAGCTGTGTTGATTACGCACGAGGGTCCACATTTCACAGCCGGGAACGACCTCTTCGATTTTCTGAATGCGCCCCCACTAGAACCTGGTTCTCCCGTGATGCAGTTTCTCGAGCAGATTCATACTTTCAGCAAACCTCTACTTGCAGCTGTAGCTGGAAACGCAGTCGGAATTGGAACCACGATGTTGATGCATTGCGACGTTGTCGTCGCGTCTCCCACAACCAAGTTCTCAATGCCGTTTGTGAATCTTGGGCTCGTCCCAGAAGCTGGATCGAGCATCCTCTTCCCTCGATTGGCTGGATATCAACGCGCTTCCCAAATCTTTTTAACTGGAGAAGCTTTTGATGCGCCCTATGCAAGAGAAATCGGCCTCATCGCAGAAATAAGTGATCAACCACGAGGAAAGGCCATGGAATTTGCCGTGAAGATTGCTTCACAACCACCCAATGCAGTCATTCAAACTAAAGCGCTCATTAAGAGCGATCTGCATGACAAAGTCTCTGCAGTAATGCGCGCCGAAGGCGAACTATTCCAAATGGCGCTCCAATCCGATGAAGCGAGAGAAGCATTTATGAACTTCTTGGCAAAGAAAGGTAAGTAAATGTCATTGGCCGGAAAGAAGATTTTTGTCACAGGAGGCTCACGTGGAATTGGACTTGCGATCGCACTAAAAGCGGCGCGCGATGGCGCGATGATCGCGATTGCTGCGAAAACCAGCGATCCACACCCTAAATTGCCTGGAACTATCCATACTGCTGCACAGGAGATTATTGCAGCGGGTGGGAAAGCGCTTCCGATCCAATGTGATTTGCGTGATGAAAATCAGATTACTGAAGCGGTCGAAAAAGCGGCATCGGAATTTGGTGGGCTGGATATTCTGATCAATAACGCTAGCGCCATAAATCTCACTTCAACTCTGGCCACACCTGCAAAGAGATTTGATCTCATGTTTGATGTAAATGTTCGCGGTACCTTTCTGACTTCTCAAGCTGTGATTCCTCATCTTCAAGAGAGCTCAAGGCAAGGAAGAAATCCTCATATCTTGACTCTCTCACCTCCGCTATCTATGAAAGCGAAATGGTTTAAGAATCACGTCGCCTACACCATGGCTAAATATGGAATGAGTATGTGCGTTCTTGGCATGTCAGAAGAATTCAAGCGAGACAAGATCGCCATCAACGCTTTGTGGCCGCGAACCGCAATTGATACGGCAGCGCTTCAAATGATTCCTGGAGTCGATACTGCTGCTTGTCGAACTCCTGAGATTCTGGCTGATGCAGCGTATGTAATTCTTAATCGTTCAAGTTCTGACTGCTCCGGTAACTTCTTCGTTGATGATGAAGTATTGGCATCAGAAGGAATTACTGACCTGGATAAATATGCAGTTGTACCTGGTACTAAGGATTTCTTACTCGATTTCTTCCTGGATTAAAAGCGATTAATCGTCACTCTTGATTTTCAGATCGGAATGAGTGTGCTCAGTTTCAACAATTCCTGACGAATATCGCGTCTCAAATTTACCGAGCTTCCACACCATGACGGAGAGCAACCAAGCCAGAATGAAGCTAACAACAATGAAATATCCGATTCCGCCAAGGTCAATATTTGATATTGACTTGAAAGGTTCATAGTTATCGATGTTGGTCTTGGTAGCGAGAACATTGATGATTTGGATGGTTCCAATGACCAAGGCGACAAAAATTGAGATTGATGTAGTCGTAAGGTTGTAATAGATCTTTCGAAGCGGGGAAGTAAAGGCCCATCCATATGCTTTTGTCATAAAGATTCCATCGAGCGCATCCATCAAAGACATGCCTGCGGCGAAAATAAATGGCAAGGCGATAATTGCAAGGGGAGGTAATACACCGCCTACGGTTCCAATGGCTGCGGTTGCCGAGAGTCCCAATATTGCAACTTCTGTTGCAGTATCAAAGCCAAGGCCAAACAAAACCCCCACGGGATAGATTTGGCGGGAATGATCAAAGCCCTTTTTGAATTTTCCTCTAAAAATTCGTCGCATTAATCCGCGATCGTTGAGGAGCTCTTCCAGATGCTGGTGAGAAAACTTTCCAGTCTTTGCTTTTTTCCACACGCCAATAATTCCGACGAGAATCACTAAGTTAAGAATTCCAATCAGATAAAGAAAGAGTCCTGATACGGAGGTGCCAATAATTCCGCCCGTCTCTGCAAATCCTTCTTGAAATTTAACTGCTCGCTGCGCTGCGAAAGCTACAAAGATTGAAAGCGCTAGTACCACAGTGGAATGACCTAATGAAAAGAAGAGCCCAACACCTAAAGGCTTTTTTCCTTTTGCGAGCATTAATCGAGTTGTGTCATCAATTGCGGCAATGTGATCGGCGTCGAATGCGTGTCGAAGTCCAAACGAATATGCCAAAGCTCCAGCACCGGCATAGACAAGAACGCCCTTACTATCGGCTAGGCCGTGGTAGTCAGGGTTCGAGTTGTAATAAATAAAAAGACCCCAGCCGATCACGTGGAGCCCAACGACAGTTCCAAGGATTCCGAGAAGTGATGGAAGCTCATCGCGGGTGAAGCGCAGATGTTGGCGCAGCGAGCGGGAAGTAGGTTCGATCAACTGGGTCATACGGCTATGTTAATGCAAATCATTTGCATCTGCAGAATATTCGCAAAAGGCTCTAATTTTCGTCGCGCCAGGATCTCCATAAGCGTGCGTAAGCCCCATTTGAAGCCAACAGTTGATCATGAGAACCCCACTCTGAAATACGACCGTCATCAATAACAGCGATGAGGTCTGCGTCGTGGGCGGTCTGGAGCCGATGAGCGATTGCAATCACGGTGCGACCTTTGAGTACGGCGCCGAGAGAGGCCTCCAGATGTTTTGCTGCTTGCTGATCCAATAGCGAGGTTGCTTCATCCAAGATCAAAGTATGAGGATCGGCAAGAACGAGTCTTGAGAGCGCTAATTGTTGTGCTTGAGCAGGTAGCAAGCGATGACCACCATTTCCAACAATTGTGTCGAGCCCATTCTCTAATTGCTGTGCCCAATCCGAAGCGTCAACAGCGGTTAATGCGCGCCAGACTTCCTCATCGGACGCATCGGGTTTTGCCAGCGTAATGTTTTGGCGCAGCGTTCCGACAAAAACGTGATGTTCTTGTGTTACTAGCGCAACTTCTTGTCGCGCTTGCTCTACCGGTAAATATCCAATCTCGGCGCCTCCAACGGTAATGGTGCCGCGATTAGGAGGTTGTACACCCGCAAGTAATCTTCCCAAAGTTGATTTACCGGCACCTGATGGCCCAACGATTGCCAACTTAGTACCGGGTTCGACCAGGAAACTAATGTCTTTAAGAACATCTCTACCTTCGCGGTATCCATACGTAACTTTTTCACCAGTTATTTCTTTGCCATCTGGTTGCGCTGGGCGAATCTCGCGAGCATCAACTTCGTGAATTCCAAGTAATCGCGAAAGTGAAGCTTTGCCCGTTTGTAATTCGTCAATCCACCAGAGCATTGCTTCAATTGGACCAGCCAACATCTGGGCATACAAGATTCCCGCTGTAATTGTTGCGATTGTTGCAAGATTGCGATCGTAGAAATATGCACCCATAAGTAGCGCTGCTGATACCGGAAGAATGTAATTGATTTCAACAACGGGGAACCATCGGGTGCGAAGCCGAAGCGTGTATCGCTCCCATTCCACCCATCGACTAATCGCAGCATCAGTACGGGCAGTTCTCTGCTCTCCGAGTCGCAGCGCATCAATCGTTCGGCCCGATTCAGCGCTCTCCACAAGAACAGAATTGACGATGGCGTAGGAAGAAGATTCGACTCGATAGGCCTGGGGGGAGCGACGTAAATACCAACGCGTTGCTGCAAAAACGAACGGGATTCCAATGAAAACTGCGGCTAGAAACAAAGGAGCGGTAAGAGCAATCGCTGTAGAAATGCCGAATATCGAAACGAGACAGATTGTAATTACTGGGACCGCGTCTCTGACCGCCCAAGTAATGTGATCGATATCGGTCGTGGTTCTGGTGAGGAGTTCACCGGCGCCCGCACGTTCGACAACACTTGGGGGTAATTCGACAACTCGTGCCACAAATCGCTCTCGCAATGCAGACAGAACAAACTCTCCCAAGATTGATGCTCGCACTTTGGTGAAATAGACGAAAGTCGCCTGGAGTATGAGCGCAATGCTAACAATCACAACTGTTCGATTAACTTCTACCGAATCTGGATTGAGTTTCAGGGATTCAAGTAAATCACCGAACGCACGAGGCGGTATCAAAGCCGCAGACGTTGTGAGTAGCTGAAGGAGAGCAACAATCAAAAACCCTTTCTTGTGACTCCACAGCAGCGACCACATTTCCTTATTGACAGTTGCCTCGGTAGCAATTGGTAGCCGGTTTGCTGATTTACTCAAACCAAATGATTTTTCCAGGCGCCGAGTGTCGGGAGGTGGCGATGGATAAGCATTTGATGGAAGAGCAGATACATCTGTCAATCGCAACGCTTTGAAAAATTTCATTCTCCTCTCACCACCAGTCGGCGATAGGAATTGTGGGTCTTGAGCAAGTCAAAGTGGTTTCCGACCGCCTCGACTTTTCCATTGACAATAAGTGCAGTCATGTCAGTGTGGTCAAGAATGAGTGGGCTATTGCTAACAATCACCGTTGTTTTATGCCCTCTCATCTTCTTTAACCGTTGAGCGATGCGTGCTTCAGTGTGTGCATCCACAGCACTGGTCGGATCATCGAGAATAACGATTGGTGAATCGACGAAGAGAGTTCTTGCCAAGGCTAGACGTTGTCGTTGACCGCCGGAAAGCGTTCTTCCACGCTCAACAACTTCTGCGCTATAACCGTCTCCATCTAAAGAATCCAAAATATCGTTTGCTGAGGCAGCTTCGATCGCCTCTGGAATGGTTAACCGTCCCGAATGAGCAACTCTGAAGAGCGATTCAATAGTTCCCGAAAGTATTGCGGGCTCTTTTTCTTGGGCGTAGATATTTGTTCTTAAATTCGTTCTAGAAATCGTCGAGAAAGCTTCGTCATCTACAAATACTTGTGTGGCATTAACGTAACCACCGAGTCGATCCACTAGCTCATCTGCATCTAAAGAATTGTCACACACGACACCAAGAAAACTACCCGCAGGAATTCGTAGCCCCGAAATAGAGTCGTAAATGGAGGAAAACGAACTTGGAAAATCACGTGCGCCCCACTGTTGAAGATTTTGTACTCTCAGCAATTTCATGACTCGACGAGCTGCGACCGTACCCGATGTAAGACGCTGTGCGGATTCGGTAAGAATCTGAAGAGGAATCATGAGAAATGCGCTGTATCCGTAAAATGCAAGAAGTTCCCCGACGCGCAGCTCACCTTTACTAACGAGGTTTCCACCGATCCAAATCACACCAACAACCAATGTTCCCGGCAAGAGAATTTGAAGACCATCGAGGAGTGCGCGCATTTGCGCAGTTCTCACGGCAGCAGCTCGCACTTCTTGGGAGACATTGCGAAAACGCGTGAGAAAAGTTTCTTCGCCACCAATTCCCCGAAGAATTCGAAGCCCCGCGACGGTATCGGCGGCGAGATCAGAGGATTGTGAAAGCTTTTCGCGTTGCGCTGATTCACGATTTTGGAGCGGTTTAATTATCGGACCAATGGCTAAACCCAATGCTGGAACTCCGATGACAACCAGCAACCCCAATGTAGGCGATGATGCAATAAGGAGTACGGAAACAAAAATGAAGGAGATTATTGCGCCACAAAGTCGTGGAATAAGATCATAAACACGGGCGACGCGTTCAACGTCATTTGAATTTATTGCCGAGACCTCTCCGGTTGAAACTAGTCGTGGCAAATCAGAACCCAAGTCAACGGCTTTACGCGCAACTAGTTGTTGTAGACGCGTGGCGGCAGAAATCCAACTTCCAACCGCACGGCGATGACGCAATATACCTGCGGCTGCCTGACACATTCCGATCACAAGCGCAACGAAAACTGTTTGTTGTAGAAGGGAATCGTTATTATCTGCGATGGCTTGAATACCTCGACCCAAGACGCCGGGCATAATCGCTACACAAAGTAGATTCACAATGCCGAAGAGAACGCCGGTGAGAATAATTCGTCGTTGTTGCACGGCAATCCACCAGAAGAAGCGCGGAACATTTCCTAAATCTGGCGTGCCCGGGTCAATTTCTGGAATGTGATCGAATGGTGTTCGGTACATAACCGGACTACCTTACTAGTAGATTGTCACCGTGCCTGAGATGAGTAAGTCTGCAATGACATGGGTCGCGCTTTGGATCGTGTATGTAATCTGGGGTTCAACCTATTTCGCAATTGCATATGTGATTGAAACGATGCCACCACTTCTCAGCATGGGAATTAGATTTATGTTGGCGGGTATTTTGCTCGGGCTTTTTATCATCGCTCGAAATGGATTCCAAGAAATTGCCGTTCCAAGAAATGAGATTCGAAC
>Ga0208546_1000062_pt1 | contig 47976 bp, 70 predicted proteins | sample DEB19_08_DNA_4_FD_184528 | JGI IMG/M metagenome (GOLD analysis project Ga0208546, IMG submission 184528) | Aqueous microbial communities from the Delaware River and Bay under freshwater to marine salinity gradient to study organic matter... | ecosystem: Environmental > Aquatic > Marine > Coastal...
GTGACGCGCTCGTAGAGATAGTTCAGCGCGTTTACGCCGAAGAATCCTCCGATACCGGACAAGGCGACGCTGAGGTCGTTGGGGAGTCCGAGATTCGCGCAGAAATGGGCGAAGATCCACCCAGAGAATCCGGAGACGAATACCTGCGCGAGGAACTGACCTATGCGGAAGTTGCCCTCCCTGATGTATCTCTCGAGGTACTGGGCGACTCCTCCGGCCATCGCAATGACCGCATATCCGATCTCAAGCACAACGCGAGAGTCTATGTTGAAATTCCTGAAGTCCATAAGATGATGTTTCTATGACCGCGCCTAATGCCGCGCCTCTACGAGATGGTCCTGTGCTTGCTTTGTGGTAGCCATGTCAGCCTGAGAGAGGGGGGAGTCCCAGCATGTCGCGCTTGATGTCGCTGGGTCCGAGCGCCTTGTTGTAGACATGCACCTCGTCGATGTTGTAGTTCGCGTATCCGGGCGAGCCAGCGGCCTTCTGCCTGCCGACGTACAGCTCGTCGGTGCTGGTCAGCGGGCCGACGTTCCCGTTCCCGATCACCCACGAGCCGGAGGTGCTCACGCCGTCGAGGTAGAACTTGAAGCTGCTGCCCGTCCCGTAGACGAACGAGTAGGCGATGTGGTGCCAGCTCCCGTCGTTGAGGGTGTTGTAGACCGTGGACTGGCTGGTGGGCACCCAGGCCGTGTTGACGTTCGTCGTCGTGAAATACTGGAGGATGCGGACGTCGGTCGCGTCGCCGATGAGCGTGCTGTAGTTGATGCTGTTGCTGCCGTCGACGCGCTTGGCGAGCAGCCAGCCGAACATGTTGCTCGCCCCCTTCTTCACCCAGGCGCAGACCGTGATTTCCGAGGTGAGCCGGAGCTTGCTCGCGTCCGGCACGCTTATCTGCGTGCTGCTGCCGTTGAAGAGGTTGCCACGGCCAATCTTCCCGGCCTGGTAGCTCATGTTCGAGCCGGTCGGCGAGACAGGAGACTTGGATACGTCGGTCACGACGTTCTCCAGGGGAAGGTTCAGGACGAGGGTGTTAGAGGCTACCATCAGAATCCGAAGGCTGCGCTGATGAGGCGGAGGTTCGTGCCGTCCGGGGAGTAGAACTCGAACACGTCTACGGCGTTATTGGATGCGGAGAGGACGGGCGTGACGGAACCGGGGAACTTGTAGGCGCTATTCCACGACAGCGTGCGGGGAGCGGAGGCGTCCTGGATGACTTCGAGGATGTACCTGCCCCCGGTCGTAAGATTGGTCGGGGCGGCGAGCGTCCGGTTCCCGCCGAGCGTCACCTTGGCATACGCGCCGGAGGAGGCGTCCCAGTTGATCGTAGCCCCGTCCGTGAGGGTCTGCTGCGTCAGGGCCGACCCTTTGAGGGTAACGGCCTTCGTCGTCGAGGAATAGCTCGAATCGACCGCGCCGAACGCCCCGGAGTTTCGGTACTGAAGCTCCGTTCCCGAACCTGCCGGAGAGCCGCCGGAAGCGGCCGCCCACTCGGGGGCGGTGGCCCCGGCGTTCATGGTCAGGACTTGTCCGGCCGTTCCTTTCGCGAGCCGCTCCCATTCGGTCGAGCCTCGATAGAGCATATCCCCCGCCGCCTGCGATGCGGGTGACGGGACGCGCTTGCCCTCGACGGCGATGAATCCGGCTGCCCCGCGCGAGACGGTGGTATCCGAAGCGTGTCCGAGCTCTATCTGCTGCGCCGTATGGGTATTCGTGACGCTATTGAGAGGAACCTCAACCCCTTCCACGGCGATGACGCCCGCCGAGGACCGGGTGACGGTGGTGTCGGAGGCTGCGCCGAGCTCGATGGTCCCCGTGCCGAGGACGGCCGAGGTGCCGAGGTCGAGCGAGTTCGCCTTGAGGGTGGCGAAGGTAGTCGCGCCGTTATTTCCTCCTGCGAATACAATCTGGTCGGTCGTTCCATTACCAGATGTCGTCTGGATGGTGAGAAGCGTACCCGTGGTCGCCGAACCACCAACGATCTTCGGCGTGATGATGCTCGTCGTGAACGTCGGCGAGGTACCGAAAACGAGAGCGCCAGAACCGGTCTCGTCCGTGATCGCAGAGGCGAGGTTCGCGGAGGACGGCGTGGCGAGGAATGTCGCGACTCCTGTTCCCAGGCCTGAAACACCCGTACTGATAGGGAGGCCGGTTGCGTTCGTGAGCGTTGCGGAACTCGGCGTACCGAGCGCACCATTGAATGTAACGAAGGCTCCTGCCGAGCCGACGTTGACGGCAAGGGCCGTGGCGACGCCCGTTCCAAGACCAGAGATACCCGTAGAAACCGGAAGGCCCGTAGCATTGGTCAGTGTTACTGCCGAAGGCGTGCCGAGATTCGGCGTCACCAGAACTGGCGATGTGGCAAGCACTACCGACCCGGAGCCGGTAGAAGAGTTGCCCAGCAGCGTCATCGTTCCAGACGCGTCAGGAAGCGTTACGGTTCGTGTTGTCCCGGTGGTGATACCCGATACCTGGAACTTGAGCTTCTTGGTTGCATCACCATCGTCGGCGATTATGAAGTTCGCATCGAGTACGGTCAGGTTTGTCCCGTCCGAAGTCGCCCCAGAAATTCCGCCGAACGCGGACGAATTGTTGTACTGGAGCTGCGTGTCTGAGCCTCCTGGGCTTCCTCCACCTCCTCCCGAAGCATCAAGAGTCGTTCCCGTGATCGTAAGATTCGCCCCCACCTCAAGATACTGGAACGATCCGGCAGATGCGTCCCAGAACAGGATGCGGTCAGCACCCGGATCTCCGAGCGCGGAGATGTTCTGGACGGTCAGTACCTCGGATGGGGTAAGCTGGCCAGATCCAGAAAGGCCGATTCCCGGTGTTTGTGGTTCTCGAAATCCCATAGTGTAGTTAGATGTTTGCCCGGAAACCGAACTGCTTCATTGAATACTCGTCAAAGCGGTTGCGCATGATCTCTATAGCCTCTTCCGCTTTCTTGACGGCCGCTTCACGCGCTACAAGATTCGCCTCGCGATCTGCCCCCATCCTTACCGCCTCAGCATGCTTGTCGTGCAGATCCGCGATGAGCTTGTTTAGCTCGTTGATATCGTCGATGAGATCGTTGCGATCGTCCTCGTAGTTGCCGATTTCTGCGAGGAGCGCCCTGCGGTCATCGTTGAGCTGGGCCATCTCGGACTCGAGGAGCTCCTTGCGGGCATCAAGCTCGGAGACCATCGACTCTGCCGCCCTTACATTCTCTGCAAGCGTCTCTATGTCACCCTTCGTTTCCGAGATCCTCGTCATTGCCTCTGCTACGGCAGACCTGAGCTCTTCTGCCTGTGACTCGAGCTCTTCTACGCGCATGGCGGACTCGGCCTCACGAGCCTCTAGCTTGGCGGCATGAGCCTCTTCTGCTTCCGAGAGGAACGCGACGAGCGACTTCTTGCGCTCCTCCAGTTCTCCTACCTCTGTGCGGATAGCCTCGAGCTCGGTGCGGGCCGATTCTGCATCTGCTTTCGCCGCAGATGCTTCCTCGTGCGCCGCGTTGAGCTGCGAAGACACATCGGCGAGATTGCTACGAAGGGACTCGTAGAGCGCCTGTGTGTTCGCGGCCTTGAGCTCGAGACCGTCCATTGTTCTATTTTGCTCCTCCGAGAACAGCCTCTACGTACAGTGTTCCCGCGTTGGACGCTACTCCGGACTCCTTGAAGGAGAACTTGTAGTAGGCGTCCTGTACGTCGATCGGAAGAGAAATGCTGTATGCCGTCGCAGCGGATGCTCCGACGAACGTGAATTCGCGCTGCGTCAGCGTCGATGTCGCTCCGGAGACCGCCTCGTTCGGGATCTGGTAGAAGTTCGTCCCATCGGGGGAAGACTCCACCTTGATCTCGATTGAGTTGTTAGTCTCTCCGGTACCGGTCGTATAAAGGATGTCGAGATTGATCTTCGACATTCCTCCGGTCTTGACCGTGGCACTGAGGCCAGAGGCGTACGCATTGGTCAGCGTCGCCGGCGTGCGGGTCGTTCCTGTCTTAGATCCGATAAGAACGACCGCGTTCTGATAGGTGTAACCAAGCCCTCCTCCCATGTTACTTGGCTGACTTCTTGGTTGCGGCCTTCTTGGTAGCCTTCTTGGGCTCCTCCTCGATCACCTCCTCTGCCTCAGGCTCGTCGATCGGCTCATCAGCCGGAACGTCGACGACTTCCTCTACGCGGCCCTGGGGCTCCGGAATCGCCTCGATCTCGTCCCCCTTGTCGGAGACGAGAACGAGGAATGCGTGGATATTATTCTTCCAATAAGCCTTCACATCATCCGGAACCGCACGACCAAGCTCGCCTCCCGCGGGAATCGAGTACTCGACCCCGCGATATACGATCGAAAGGTCCTCCTTGGTTGGGTTCTTGAGAATCATGTGATTTACTTGATGGTGATCAGGTACGTCGAGAACGTAACCGTGTTAGCAAGCGTTCCCGTCGCGGTCGCACGGAGACGGATGCGATCTCCCGCGGCAACCACGAGGTCAGCGGCAGTGGAGGTCAGCGTAAGCGAGCGGACCGTGTTAGCAGCAAGCGCGGATCCTCCAGTCGCCTTGGTCGTGTTCGCGTCGGACGCGGCAAGCAGCGCGGCGGAGCCGGCACCGGCCTGACCGAGATTCGTTACCGAGAAGGTGATGTAGTTCGTATCGCTTGTCGCAAGCGCGTCTACTCCCGAGAAGCGGATGCTCGTGACGATTCCCGCCTTAGGGGCGATAACGTACGAGTCCGAGGTAGAGGTGGTCGCGATCGTGATCGGCGCGGTCGAGAGCGAGCGCTCATCGAGCGAGGTCCACGACGGCGAAGCGACGCTTCCTACGTTCTGAAAGACCGCTCCCTGTCCGGTCGTAGAATCGGACTGAACGATGATCGCGCCGTGCGCGAAGACACCCGCGGTAGTCGGAGCGGCCCCCGAGCAGCGAGCGTAGTAGACGTATCCGTTCTGGTCGGTAAGCGCAGAATCGAGCGTCGAGTTTACTGGTGTGAAAAAGTTTGTTCCAGCCATGTGATTATTGATTGTCTGTTGTTGAGCACGTCAGCGTTCGTGAAGTGTATCGGCGTGAATCCGTGGGCGAGGAGGAGGACATTCTTATCTGACGCCTGGGGGTGCGCGTCGATCTCGATGGCATAGTTGCCTACGACAAAATCCGCCTCCCTCCCGCCAACAGAAACCTTGGCCTGATACGGTATCCGCAACTGCTTGAGCAGTTCTCCGAATACCCGTTCCGCGCGCGTGAAGTGCTTGGTTGTTAAGTTCCGTCTCATACCTTGAAATGATTGCTCGGAGACGAGAGCGATCACTTATAGTTGGGGCGGTGTTTAAGGGCACACCGCCAAAGCCCGAGCATTAAGAGCTATACGCAGCCCCGTCACCCTTCGATCCCCAAGTGCGACGCCAGTCTGTGACTGAGTTCGCCCAACGGGCATCGACCGTGAAGGTAACTACCTTGTTCTTAATGTTGGTGTCCTGCTCGAGGGTAAGAGCCTGACGCTCCTCGTGATTGAGCTTGTGACGGCCCGGAACACAGAGGAACCACGCGGTGTTGCTTCCTCCGTTAACGGAGTCGAACAGCGCCGAGGTTGTCATGTCTACGCCCATTCCGTTGCTGAACACGTTGATCGCGTTGTTCGCCGTATCCGGCTTCAGCTGCGACGCGGTGATCTCAAGTCCCTCCTTCTGGAGGTTCTCCGGAAGCACGAGCATCGGCTTTCCTGTCATGGTCAGCGCAAGACCGTCGTCGGTCTGCTGGAGCACGAGGGCTACGCGAGCAGTCTCGAGGTTGTCATGCGTGAACAGGATGCCTGTCGAGGACGCGTTGCTCTGGGTGCTTCCACCAGGAACAACGGTCGGGTGAATGGTCGAGAAGAGCGGCTTGCCGTCTCCGTACCATGTCATGCGATATCCGTTTACATCAACGGAGGTCGCGAATCCGCCATTGAACAGCTGTACGCCTGCCTGATCCATCGAGTAGTTAGCAGCGATGGTGAGATCGCGCATCTCGTCGAGGTCAGCACGGAACTGCTCGTCGCGGTCGACGATCGAGTTCTTCGTAACGTCGATGAACGCACCGTAGTTGTTTACTTCGATGCGGGTTGTGTACGTCTTGTAGCGCCGACGCGACGGGAGGTCGTCTCCGTCGTCGAAACGACCGAGCTTTCCAAGTCCTGTCTTACCGGTGACATTACGTACAGCACCATCAACCGACTTGCGGTTGAGAAGCGAGAAGATACCCGGAGTATACTCCTCGGAGGCCTGGTTGAAGACCTCACCCATCATCAGGCCTACGCCTTTGATGAGATCTGTCCAATTACCACGATTTTCCATTAGAGCTTAGAGTTATACGCCGAATACCTGTGACTCGAAAATGTGTACGAGCTGGTTCGCCGACACGAGCGGATCAACGCCGAGGATTCCGTACTGGCAGGTTGTCGCTGCCGCGGTGTCCTCGTCGGTCTGCGTCGCGGACGCGATGTCCGTGAAGTAGCCGAGAAGGTTGGATCCGGTTGTCGTACCGATAGTCGCATCAGGATCGACGGAATAGATGGTCTCCTTGGAGATATCCGATACCGCGCGAACCTTAGCTACCGTCTGGTTGTTCGAAGCAACCGTGTACGCATTTACAAAGCTGCCGATCGCCGCACCAGCCGCACCAGTCGTGTTAAGACCGATACCGTTGTTTGTGACGAGGGCCATAACGTGGCCGTATACGAGCGCACCTGCCGTTCCAGCAGCCACGAATCCCGAGGAGATCTTTACAGAATCAAGCTCGGTACGTGTTGTTGAATTGGCGATGATGTCGCTGCGCAGAACCGGACCACCGAACGGGCTAAGAGTGCCCGCCTGCTTAAATGCCATAGGTGTTCTTGTCTAGGTTTCTGAATGTAGACTACAGAATCTTTAAGCGAGAACGCTTTTAACGTAATCAGGATTCTTGGTCTTGAGATCGAGGAATCGCTCCTCGGTCCATCCAAGCTGCGAGATTACTTCACGCTCTCTAGCGGTAAGCTTCGATGCCGGCGTCGCTTTCGGTTCTCCTGACTTAGCAGGAGCCGGCGGCTCATCCGTGACCGTCTCCGCTTCGCTTCCCTTAGCGGGAGCGATGAGACGAAGAGACTTCTGCAGGTAAGAGGAGAAATCCTCTACGCTACGAGCACCTGAGGTGTCGAAACTCTCGAACTCCTTGAGGAGCGCGGCGAATTTCAGCCCGCCCGGATCGTTGTCCGGATGGAAATCCTTATGCTCGGCCTTGAAGCGCTCGAGAGCGACTTCCTTACTGCGGCTAGCGTCCTGCCTCTCCTTCTCTTCGAGGGCGGCACGAATCTTGGCATCGATATCTTCAGTGGCCGGCTTTGGGGGCTCAAGGTCGGTCTTCTTGGTGCGGAGCTCTTTCAGCTCGGCAACAAGGCCCTCCTTCGCTGCACGTTCCGCGGCAGCAGCCTCCTCAGCGGCTCGCTTCGCTGCTTCCAGCTCCGCGATCTTCGACTGAAGTTCTGTAGGGTCCTGACCCTGGGGGTCAGTGGGGATGTTGTTGTCCATGTACTCGAATTTGATTGCTGTGTTTTGTTACCCTTGTCTTATGCAAAAAAGCACTTCCCTTTTTTAACGATGGTTGAGTCCATCGGCGGTTGAGTCCGCGCACAAATACAAGCTCTCAGGATAACGATCTCGGATGATCATCACCCTCGGGGGATTAAAGGGCCCGAAGCGGTGGGTGAACGGTAGGGGCGAATAACTCGAAAGCTATTCTATTCACCCACCAATTCGGACACTCTAACCCTGCCTACCTGGATTATACCATTTTTATTCCTTTTTGTCAAGTACCTGGCGCAGCTTACGGGGGTCGCCCTTCGTCTGTACCAGCTTGAGGAGATACTTGGTCCTGATGATCGCCCCGCGGATCATGTCGCTGTTCTCCTTAGGCGTGTTCACGTGGAGCACCATATCGCGGTAGATCATCTTCCGCAGCAGATCGCAGAATCCTTCGATCTCCGATGCCGCAGAGAAGATCTTCACGAGCTCTTCCGTGTCATAACCCTCTTCTAGTGCGTCAGTTTCTTCAATCATGTGTGATTACGATCCTCCCATGAGTGCGCGGAGGTCGATTCCTTCTCCTCCGACCCCGGTTTCTCCCTTCACCACGTTGGCTGAGTTGTCCCCACCTCCGTTAGGCATCATGGATCCCTGTGACTGGATGGGTTGTCCGTCGGGGCCGAGGAGCTGTGGGCCCTGCGGCTGCTGCTCCATGATTACCTTGGACGGATCGCGGCCGAATTTCTCTGCGAGTGTCGATGCAAGCGCCTTCCGGTTCGCCAGATCCGGGTAGAGGCCGAGGAACGCCTGCTGGAACTGGAGCTCGAGCGCACGATCAACGTCCTTTGACATCTCAGACTGCGTGTTCGGGACGATCTTGATGCACGCCTCCCAGTCATCGAAGAACTCCGGTGTGATCGTGAACCTCGTCACCTTTCTTCCTGATAGGACCTCATCAACCTTGGCGTTGATCTGGTTATCGGTATTGGTCGGGAGATTCGCCCCGCGCTTATACACGTCGATGATCTTCTCGCCACGGTCTCCTGGGGTAGCTGCTCCGGAGTTCACATAGAAGCTATTGAAGATGTTGGGATCCTCCTTCTGCTTCTGCGACAGCACGTGGTCGCTGATCGGATTCTTCTCGTCGAAATAGAACTGCAGGATGTTCTCCACGCGAAGACGCGCACGCTCCTTGACGCCGAACTTGATGAACCTTCCGAACAGGCCGAGCAGCGAGGTGAGGCCGGCTGCGGCAGAGCGGATCTCGGTAGCCGTCGTACGCCCTCCGACACCGGCAGATCCTTGAGATACCGAGTCGATCGACGACTCCTCGAGAACCTGCTTGGTGTACTGCATGATCCACTGGTGCCATCCGTTCGGCGTACCGAGGTCCATCTTCTGGTACACGTCGCGCACCGGAAGGCCCTGAGTATCGATAGTGATGCGCCGCCCTGGAACCAGGAAGTCGTCCTCGATGTCATCCACGCCTGCGATGAGGATCGGGCTGAAGATCGTGAGGAAGCTCTGGTCGAGCAACATGTTGTGCAGGACGTTGAGCGTGTCCTGGAGAACGCTGATACGATCAGGGAACGACTTTCCATAGAAGAAGTCGATACCGTAATTGTCGTAGCGAACCTCGAAGAATGGGAGCGCCTTATGGTTGAACGGAAGCGGGGAAACGATATCCCCCTTGAGCGGGTTCAGCCATACGCCATTGGCGACGATGATGTACTCATCGGTCTCCTGGTTGAAATACTTGATGACCTCGACGTTCCCGTCGGTAGTGGTCGGCGTGATAAAGTCCTGATAGTACGGACGGGCAACCGACTCCGATCCCTCGGTCGCAGACTGGTAGCCGCAGACGTACTCCGCCTTCTCGTAATTCTGATATTCCTTGAGGAACTTGGCCAGGGAGAGCTCCGTACGCCAGAACGCATACGGCATGTCCTTGATGCGCCTGATTCCTACGCTCGAAGGATAAAACTCCTCGAGGGGAACGAGCGCGGAAATGAGCTTGCGCGTCCTGACGGTGCGCTCCTTGACCACGAGATCGTCGCCGTTCTTGTAGTCGATGACGACACGCCGCTTCTTGGTTGTCGTCTCGATGCCCTCGTATCCGACAGCCGTACCCTTGACCATAGCGTCCTCGATGAGGTCGACCATGAACTGATCAGAATCGGACACGTCCTCGGAGTACTCGAAGAGCGCACCGATGATCTCGCCCTTCATGGCGTTCTGGTCTCCTCGTCCGGTAATCTCCGCTACGGGAAGCGCATCAACGACGCGCCCGAGGATAGCGAGCAGCTTGTTGCGCGTGAACGGATCATGGAGGATCGACTGCCATTCGTCGATGCCGTCGCGCTCGTCGATATTGGTATAGAAGCGACGAACCGAGTCCTCGATGTACTCGGTCAGGGTGCGGTTGTCGAAATAGGCGAAACTGCGATTGCGATCGTCCGCAGACTCACGGAAAAGAGCGTATACCTGAGAGACAACCTCCGATTCCTTATCGGAGTGCTTGTATTCCTCGCGCCGAATAGCTCCGCCGTTTTCTATGCGGCTAGAGATGCTGAGGGGGGCGGTTACGTCTACTTCTCCCATTTAGGACCCAAGTATGCTGGATTATACCACGTTTTGCGACATTTGTCAAGTAGCTAGTGAATAGTTACTGTTTTATAAGCGTTTCTCGCGTTCTGATAGAACTCCTCGTTCGTTCGCATGAGGTATACGCGCGTCCAGAGCTTGTCCCTGGTGTCATAAAAACCCTCCTTGAAGTTCTTGATCTTCCTGGTCAGGTCAACCTTGTCCTCGAACTCCTCGTAATACTTCTGACTCCCTTCGGCGAGGCGCATGTCGGTATCGTCCCAGTCGTATCCGAGCATCGGCATCTCCTTGTATACTTCGTGGAGATACGCCTGGCGGAAGTACATGCGGTAGAACCCATGCTTGATCCTCTTAAACCTGATGTGCGAGCTGATCTTCTTCGACTCCTTGTACGTGCGTCGGAACCAGACGCTCCCCTCGGAGATCTCGTCTGGCTGCCACTTGACCACGTATCCTTTAGTAACCTCCTGTGACGCGCCTTCTTCCATATCCTGTTGATGATACTGTCTTCCGGTCCCAGACCTTGCGGACCGTGCGTGAATACTCGTCGATTCCCAGGGCACCGTACTCGAACGAGCTCCTCAGGTGAGAGGTGGCATCGTGCCGAGGCTCGAGACCCTTTGAGTTAGTGATCGTCATGCCGCCGCGGCTGACCTCGGTGAACTGTGAATTGATCATGCAGATGTTGAGATACTCCGTCCTCTTGTTGCGGTTCACCTTGAGACCATTCATCATCACCTTCCTCGCCGCGGGGATGCGGAGATTGAACCGCTTCCAGTCATCGCGGAAGTTTACGTGAATGCCGTTGTCGCGGAGCACGGTGAGAACGGTCGCGTTCGTGACCTGATTCTGGAACCTCCCAGATGGATCTCCGAAATGCGTGCCCTTGTGCCATCCACGGTGTTCCTCGATGACGGCAAGATCAGTGGTTTTATAACCATACCCATCGGAAGGTATGATGCCCGTGACGAACGGGACATAGAAATCGATCAGCTTTCCAGTGTTCCAGTAGCAGTCGACAATCGTGAACGTCCCGTCATCGTTGCGCTGCCACCAGATCAGTGCCGTATCGTCAGAGCGGCCGAAGTCCCACGATACATAGAGCGGTTTCTGCGGGTCGTAGGGGAACTCCCCGTACTCCACATTCTCCCACTCCGGATAGACGCGCCCCGTCTGAGACTTGTTGTAGTTGATGTCGAGCTCCTGGGCGACCTGCTCGACGGTACGGCGCGACTTCTCGTATTCGTACCACGCCTCGTCCTTGAGCGGATGCCTGCGCCAATGGAGCGTCATCTTGTCGATGTCCGAGTTCCGAAGTACGGCGAACGCGTTGTATCCGTTCGGCGTCGATACGGTCAGGCGGCAGTTCGTCGTGTCCGCAGCGGCGTCCCACGCATCCTGGAAGTACTCCCAGAACGCGCCTTCGTCGAGAAAGACGACGGAGCGGCGTGATCCGCGACCGAACTCCGGGTTCATCGTGTCGCCCTTGATCACGTTGTTGTTCTCTGGGTTGACCAGCTTCATCCGCGTGCGATGCATGGTGTGCTTATAGCGCTTAGGCAGCATCCACTTCGGAAGCGACCGGAGGTTATAGTCGAGCATGCCGAAGAGCGAGTCCTTGGTCTTATCGTCAACGAGCTCCTGCTTATAGGATCCGAGCAGGGCGTTGAAGTTGTCGCTAAATAGCCAGAACCACAGCATCGTTGCCGTGATGACCCACGTGACGCCCATTTCACGAGATTTCTCAGTAAGTCCGTCTCTGCCCTCCTCGACATGCTCGCGAAGCCAGTCGACGTATTCCTCCTGGAAGGGGAAGAGGATGAACGGGAAATCGTACTGCTTGTACTTGTCGTTCGGCGTCCAGCAGAAGTTATTGATGAAGAACTTCGGATCCTTGCGGCACGCCTCCATAGCCCATACGCGAGCCTCCACAGAATTCTGACATGCCTCCAATACCTGGAGGCGCGTCAGGAGCTTGGAGCGGTATTCGTCCGAGTTCTGGTACTCGGCCATCCGCTCCTCACGACGCTTGAATTCTACATTCTTCTCTAGTTCCTCCCTACTCTCCATCAGTATCCTCGGCAGCCCTCTTCATGCCGATCATCATCTTGAGCATCTCTTCGACGCTCATATTGGTGTCCACGTGCGCCTTGATCCCGATAAGATCGGTAGCGCCACCGGATGCGAGCTGCCCCTTGTCGAACGTAATGCCGGCGACCTTGGCGATAGACATCAGGCTCTCCTTGTTGAACGCTGAACGATTCTTCGAAAGATGGTCAAGCTTGCGATGCATGAGAACCCATGCCTTCTTCTTCGCGCCGAGAACGAGATCCTTGGTATCGAGCTTGTCGAGACTCTGCTCCGACGCAGACTTGCCAGGCTCAACCACCGCTGCGATTCCCATAGTCTTACGCGATGCCATGCCCTTCTCCACCATATCGATCATGTCTGGGTTCACCGCATACCGCTCAGGATTCTCCTTAACCTGACGATAGATCTTGTTCACCGCGTTGATGATCGCGGTGTTCGACTTGTAGTGCTTGTCGAACCCGAACTCGAGCCCGGTCGCGTACTGACTCTTTGATGCAAGCGTCTTGAAGATCGCGTGCTTTTGCGTGTCCGTAACGGTCATATTAGCCGGATTATACCAGGAAAATCGTAATTTGTCAAGTACTTGACAAGGAATTCACGCTTGATACCCTAACTCCGCACTCATCTATCCACTACAATGCAAATCGCTAAACGGGCATTAGGTAAAGTCTCCCGCGGCCAGATATGGAAACACAAGCGCCGCGGAAGCAGGGTATACGTCAGGAAGAGTCTCGGGGATAACGTGTGGGCGATCCAGAGAATCTCGAGCAACATCGTCCACAGGACAACCGCCAAGGACCTACTCATCAATTACGAACTCGTCGCATGATCAGGAAAAACAACCTCCCGCATAAGGAGACATGCACCAAGAAGTGGTGCCGCGTGTGCCATAACAAGTGCGAGAGGTGCGGCAAGAAGGCCATTCTCATCACCATCGGAGACAGGGAGGGCTGGACCTGCCCCGACCCCATCCACCGCGGAACCCTCATCTGGGGAATCCCGCTCATCACTACAACTACCAATGAAGAAAAATAACACCTGCGCGCATTGCCTGCGCTCCAAAGTACTCAAGATCAAATTCTCCGGCCTCCGCCTCTACGGCCAGAAGGACCTCCACCGCTTCTACCACGTCCTCGACGCGCTCGAAGCGCTTCAGCAGAATAAGAGCCAGGCGGTAGTGCTTGACTTCAACGGCATGCACGTCGAGAACTGCTCGTTCGAGAAGAAAGACTGCCCTTCTGGGTCGCTCCGTATGCAGTTCGCGCGTTTTTGCTACAACGATCAGATGTACTCGCTATGAGGGACCCGAACCGGATCCATAGGATCGCGATCAAACTCGCGCAGGCATGGGTAAATGTACCCGACTGGCGGCTCGGTCAGCTCGTCTCCAATCTGATTGGCCCCGGACCGCAAGATATCTTCCACGTAGAAGATGATCAGTGGGAAGAGCTCATCGACACCTTCATCAGCTACTACAACGCCCGCAACTCCCATGTCTCCTAACCTCGAAGCCTACAAGAAAGAAGTCAGGGAGAGGTTCCGAAACCTACTCCGCAGCATGGAGGACTATACCGAGGTAGAGGGCGAGGACGTGTTCTCTTGGAATATCTCTACGGGTCGCCTGGAGGCCTTCCTCTCCTCCATCATTGACGAGGTGGAGGAACGGACGAGAGCGGCGACCCTGAAGGAGGTGCGCCAACTTCTCATGCGCGAAGCGGCAACTTTCCCCGATGCGGGAGCCGGGCCGAGCCATGACCTGGCAGTACGCATGGAAAGGTTGCTCGACCATCTCTCCTCCCCTAAGTAGAACCAATGACTGAAACCATGACCCAGGACATCAAAGACCTCGCTAAGTATTTCGACTGGGACGAGAACTCCGAACAGATTAGAGAAATCAAAGCCCTTCTTTTCCACGCCCGCTCCCAAGCCCTGAAGGAAGCGGAGGAGGCGATAGCCCCTAGTGACGAATTCCGCAAAACAGGCGCAGACAATGACTTCGATGCGGGGTGGGACGATGGCTACGACACCAAGACTCAGGAAGCCCTCGCCGCCCTCCGCGACCTCAAAGAAACCAAGAACCATGACTGACGCGACCCAGAAGTTCATCGAGAAGGCGATAGAGGGAGGGTGGCGACAGAATGAACGCCCGAAGTTCAGCTCTATCGAGCAAGAGGATACTGGCTCGTTTGTTCTCCTGACATTCCATAACTACGGCCGCGTGGAACTACTACCTATCGAGGTTTACATCCTCGACCCCCTCGCCTGGCAAGCGGTAGGGAAGGTGGAGGGGTGGTGGGACGGCATAGACGGCGAAAACGCTGACGCTGACCCAGATACCTATTGGCTCAAGCAATGGCACGGCCTCATAGACGCCCTCGCAGAAGGAAAGACCATAGAAAGCTACCTCGCATCCATCCTCAAAGACACCAAATGAACGTCCACCTCTCCCCCGACTGCATCGAGAATTACCACCGGGTCTGCCACGGCTCCTACTTCGACAAGACCGTAGGCACCCGGTACCGCTGCGACTGCCCGTGCCATAGCCTCGGCTGGCTCGGGCGGTGGTGGCTCAGGATCACCCGATAATCATGGAACCATACCGCTACATAGGGTCGCAGGAGATCCGCGGCCAGCAATGGATGGCCCTCAAGTGGAACTACTTCATCCCGCAGGAGATCTTCCGCGCCCTGAACCACGAGCTCATGCGCGAGATCCCCGACGAGCACGCGTACTCCACCCAGACCAAGACCCTGTACGTCAAGCAGGCCGCTATCGCGGACTTCGAGGAGATCGTCGAGAAGCACCTGCCCATGCCCCCGTCCCTGAACGAGCTGGACGAGGCGTTCCGCGGCGCAGGGCAGAGAAAAGGCTTCGAGCAGGAGGACGGCTATGACAGCCGCGGCATGAAACCCCTCGATCTGGACCCCAACCGCCCCCTGACCAACTACCTGGACGACCCGAAATCGGTCCTTTCCGCCTCAGAACCCCTCCTGGTGTGCGGAGACTGCGGAAAAGAGTGCAAGAACGACCGCGGACTGGCGATCCACCGTGGAAAGGCCCACTAGCTTGACCGCCCTTCCTTGAGGAGTATGCTGATAAGATGCTTGATCCCGACCACATCAACCTCCTCCGCTCCATACTCCTCGAAATGCTCGAGGAAATCCCCAATATCGGCCCCCATCGGCACGAACGGCTCCGAAAGTCCATACACGTAGCCCTCCCCGGAGGCAATTACACGCCCGATCCCTGGATAGAGGAGCATAAAGCCAGGAAGAAGAAGCCCAAAAAGGCCCCGTGGGGGGCCCTTTCCCTATAGATCGGGGGCCCTGATTTTTTACAGCGAAAATTTTGTGGGGGCCAGGAATACCGAGAATTTTTTAGGTGAGAATTTTTGTGGGGGTAGGATAGCTTTGGCCCGGCCCGGCGGGGGCCGTACCCCCTGCATTACATACGTCGCAAAATAGTTCATTCCCGACACATAAAACAAGCCTTATAAATAAAGCTCTTACACGCATACGGGCAAATATCCCTGGTGGGGCAAGGGGTATAGCTTGACTGTTTTTCTTTTTGTGTTCGCGTGTGCTTGCTAAAGAAGCCTCCGGCCCGGCCTCTGGCCAGGGGTGTTGGTGGTATTGACAATCCCCTCCTATGTGTGCTTGACATATCCTCCTTCCCTATGTCTGGTATGGTAAGAAGGTAGGACCATGTGTTTCCCTTTTGTCAAGGGGTATTGACTTCTTCTATCGCTCTATGGTATCCTGGTTGGTTGGTGTTCATGCGGACAGCATTTCGCTCCGCTCAATTGACTGTCCTTCAATATGTGTTACTGCTGGGCCGGGAGGCTCATATACGCCATTCTAAGCCTCGTTTTTATCTAAGACGATACCCAGGTCATGTAGAGAATAAACGGGCCGCTCGTGGCCTTCTAGGGCCTATTACGGGCGTGCTATTGACACCTATGTCCCCGCGTGTTCCTTTATGTCCCTTGTGGAGTTATCCACAGGCGGGCTATTGACTTCCCTCCGGGTGTGCTATACTGGACGCAGTAAGGCAATAAACAGTATCCACGCCTTACAATGCTTGAAAATAACTATGCGGAAATACGACACAGGCTACAAGCCTGACGAGTCCGCGCCACGCCTTGCAACCTTGCTCGGCGGCGCGATGCTCTTTCTACTTGCGGTGTACGTCATGGTATGGCTCGCGGCGCTTTACAACGTTGCAACCTGCGGTGCGTATGCGTGCTAGGTGCGGTGCGCCCTACTCGCGCTCATGCGTGAAGTGCGGCGCGTTCAATACTCTTTGTTGCGGCAATCTCTGCTACTCATGCAAAGAGAAATCACTAACATCAAAACAATGACAATAGCAACTAAGCAAGCAGAATTGGAGCAAGCACTATTCCGGCTCTTACGGCCGGGCATGGTGCTGAAGGACCGGGAGGACGGACAGTTGCGCCTCGTGTTCGAGACTCCGAGCGAGTACCAGGACAACGGCGAAAACTATATCCACCTGAGCGGGTACGCGGACTTTTGCGTTTGCGAGAGCTGGTACACGATCAACGAAATCTTGGAACGTTTCGAGCTGACAGACGAGACGCGGAACCTGAACGACCCGGAGCTATGGCAGGAGGACATCACTAACGCGGACGGGATGACGCTACAATGCGATTGCCCGGACGAGGACGAGTGATGCCGCCGCCATAGCCGAAAGGCACTCACTAACATCACAACACACATGGACAACGAGACAATGGAGAGCGTGCGTGCGGTTATCGAGTACAACTATGCCGAGGAGCTAGGGAGCTTTTTGGAAACCGTAGATGACGATAACGAGTACGACACGGGACACATCTTCCTCGACATCCTGCGGCTGAGCGCGTACCTGGACGGGGACGAGCGGCCGCTAGGGGAAATCGTGGACGAAATAATCAAAAAGGAACTGTAAACGATAGGCCGGGGTAACTCCCGGCCCTATCGGGCCTTTTGTCCAGGGCGTGAGCTGATCAGAAAGACCAGACGGCGCGTTTCCGCATAGTTAAAGACCAAACGGCGCGACCAAACACCAAGACCAAACCAAACATATGAATACCTAGCCAGCTAGCAGGTCGCACGCACCGAGGCCGGGCCGCATAGCGACCCGGAACGGCGCGCGGGACATTCACTAAATCCGCCGCCCGTCCAGCTTATGCTAGTTGGAGCGTGGGACATTAAAAGCATAAATGAAGAAATCGGAAGCAGTCAGGCTATTAGTCGAGCGCGATCTGGCCGGCGTTCCCACCGAGTGGGTGCGTATCGTGGCCGAAAGCGACCACGAGTATCCGAACCTCCCCATGTGGGGCACTATGTTTATCGTCGAGGACTTTATCGGCGAGCAACTGATGGGAAAGAGCCGCGTCATGCAAGGGGAAGCGTCGGACATTTATCTTGACGACATCCCCGACGAGGACGAGCGCGAAGCGGTACGCCTGGCAATCGAGGCCCTTCAGGAAGACCGCATCAGCTGGGGCGAGACGGCCCTGCTCGAGAAGTACGTGGATGAAGAGATGGCCGGGGAGCGTTGCATCCTGGACAAGGACGGCAACACCACGGGTATCTACCTGTACCAGATCGGCGGCGAGTACGTACTCGGCGTCAACGGAGCGGGTTTCAACTTCTATGAGCACGTATGGCCGAGCCTATACGACACGCTCGGGTTACGGTGGCATAGCGATAACGAGGTCGCGGCCCTCGAGGATATTAAGAACTGCGGGGATTGTCGTATCTCGCTCTGTGCCGACCACGAAGCATGAAGCTCTACGCTACAGTAAGCTCAGAGCGGGCCAGCAAGGGCCAGGGCGGAAACCGCAACCTCGACACGGAAATCAAGATAGGCGATCGGAATAAAGTTAAATTCCTGCTCAGTATCCAGGTCGGGACGGATGGCAAAAGCTACCGCCTCGAGCTGGTGGACATGCGACGCCGGGACGAGGACAAGGTGCTTGCCCTGGTCGAGGGAATGATTGACGAGACACCGGGCGTACTCGACATGAGAAAAGGCGAAAAGCAAAAGGGCTACGAGTGTCACGAGGAACACCAGCGTGGAAAGTACGCAGGTTGCACCCCTCCCCATTGGCACGAGTAAAAGCCGAAAAGCAAAAGGCCGCACAGTACTAGCGTGTGCGGTTTTTTGTGTACCGCGATCCGTTAGTGTCGCAAAATATTTGCGACGAGACAATCCATCCGTCTGCCGATCGGCCGGCCGGGGAAAGGCGGGGCCGGTGCGCGACACGAAAGACCAAACCGTACAGTCTGAGCGGCACCATGCATAGGTGTCGTTACTGCGTATCAGGGTATTCGTCATGCTCTTGGATATTCCCAGAGAATGCGGCTCATCGCTCGACGAAGAAGACCAGACGGTGGGGCATTGACATTCCTGGAGATGTGCGCTATACTCGGGACAGAAGCGAAGGTTGAGAACTCGGATAGGGGCTTCCCGGCACGGGGCATATGAGAATAACGCTGTACGCACAAGGGGTTTTTAACACTACGAACCTTACCCCATCTCATTTCGCCGACGACCTGACGGCAGTTCCAACGTTCCGAGGGCATGGTGGGGCATCGGCTCCACGGATATAAACTTCACTTCATCGAGGTACCGGGGATTGGCTCTTGCATCCCCATGCCCATTAAAAATCACACAATGCCAGTATCAACACCGCGTCCGAAGCGATCTATCACGATCGTCTGGACCGATTGCCCGGCCTGTGGCGGGAGGGACACGTGCGAACGCGTCCGCATCACGCTCAAGATCGGCAATCGCATCGTTTCGGACCACCTTACCGGGATGGCCTGCGATAACTGCGGCATCCAGGAAGACGCAGAACTCACAGCCGAGGACACGAGAGTCCTTTTCGGCTAATATTTACAATGAAAATCACACGATTCCTATTCACGGGCAGCGTAGACGGCATCCTCCGGGGATTCGCCGACGTGGTTGACAAGCTCGAGCGCTATATCATCCGTGCCAACGAGGCCATCAACGACCTTGACGAGATGATCGAAAATCTCATTGGCGACAAGGAGACGCGCAAGGCAGAGGTCGACCGGGCGGTGCGCGTGCTCGAGAAGCTCAAGAAGATCCTCAACTAGTCATGGATTGCTGGGGTGGTGTATACTATCCGCGAGGTGTACGCACCACCCACTATCCACTACCACAATGCAGTACCGCGAAAACGAACGACCTATAGTACGGGGGCGCGGGGGATCGAGGAGGATCTGCCGCAAGAGCGAGAAGGGCCACGAATGGGTGGCGGGGACTCCCCGCAACGCCTTCGAGGAACGGATGCAAGAATGGCACCGCTGGCCCTGGGAGAAGAAGGAGTGCCGCTGGATCCTCCTGATGTGTAAGCACTGCAAGCGTCGTCAGACGAAGTACGAGACGCGCAATGCCTAGCATCAAGGTACACGGGCTCGTCGATAAGGACGGCGAGCTGATGTGGATGTACATCGGCAACAAGCCGATCGCTCGCATCTACCAGTCGCACCTCGAGGCGCTCCGCTCCAAGACAAGCAATTTCGTGGGCGCTCGCGTTGAGGAAATGACCATATCATGGGGCACTTCACGCTCACCGGCTTCGGCGGGCACGCCCAGAGGGCGCTCGCTCGTGCCGGATACACGAAACGCAAGCATGGAGATTGGGTCAAGCCGGACAGCTCGGGGCGCTGGCACGCGAAGCTGACGCCCCGCGGATGGCAGGTCCACTACGATCTCTATCTTGACGAGAAGGAACACTTCTCGCCGCACCTGCCGCTGGCTATGGGGCAGGAGCACAAACGCATCAAAACGCTTCACACTACCAATGCAATACCAGACGCACCACGACAAGGTGGTGGAGTTCGGGACCGGGGCTGTACGCTCTGACACGACCGGCAAGGGAAGGTTCGACCTCATCTCGCCGATCGCCCTGCGCAGGCTTGCCGGCGTATACGAGCGCGGGGCATCACAGAAGGGGGAGCGCAACTGGGAGGGAGGATTCCCGATCAGCCGCGCCCTCGACTCGGCCCTGCGCCACATAAATCAGTACCGCGAGGGGATGCGGGACGAGGATCATCTCGCGCAGGCGGCATGGAACCTCTTCGCGGCCATCCATTTCGAGGAGGCGCGGCCGGAGTGCAATGACCTCCCCCGCTACCCGTCCATACTAGAGGCATGACCATCAAGACGACGCGCGACTTTCTGAGGAACGTGAAGCCCGGTCAGCTCTGGCACTGGCTTCCCCAGCACCAGATCGACTTCATCTTCGGCGATCCGTATGCCGTGGGCCAACAGCTCTACGTGCGCACCGATAATCCGATTCCCGTCGAGGATCGCAACGTCGTCGTCACGATCGTCGAGATTGTGGAAAACTCAAACGGGGCAAGTGGATCAACGTCAAATCCAGATGCTTGACTTTTGTCTCCGGGTGTGATATAATCCACCACGCTCCTAAAGTAGTATCATACGAAGGACAGGGGCAACCATCGTTTCAATACTAAAACATCGTGCGGGTTGGGCTGTGGCGAACCTAGTAATCCCCCCGCGCTGGCCTCTTGAGTAGCTAGGACTTGGTACTCTGATGAGCCGTGGCAGCATCCACGGACCTGTAGACCCAAGTATGTGCGGACAGGATGATTCGTCTTACCGACCTGTTCCGACGTAACCCTCCCCCACATCGACGTGGCAGGCTGGAGAGCGGTAAGTAGGAAGCTCGGAGATACAAAACCGATCACGCTTCTGAGTCGCCATCTGATAGTAGTTTTTCTCTATGTCTACTATTATCTTCTATGGCTTTTACCCGTACTCTACCTGTTCCCCAAGCACTTCATGGCATATCCAACATTTATCAAGGGTAGAACGGTTACGTGTTCTTCTTGCAGCCAGGACTCTCTCGAGGCCGTACTCTATACAAAGCAATACAACAACCTTCCTCCACTCCAGGAAGTGATAGGCCGGATCTGCTTCCACTGCGGCGTTCCCAACATGCCTATCGACCCGTCCAAGATCATTAATAAAAAGGCAGTTCCACTTTTCAATGCCAAAAATCACACTCAAGGAAAAGAAGCTTAACGAGGCGTACATCGCTCTCGTCAACGCCATCATCAATAGCGGTCTCCGGTTCTATCACTACGCCGACGAGATCTGCGTACCCATCCCCGGAGACGATGACTTCCTTTCCATCTCTCTAAAGCCTGACGGCACATGGAGCCTGGAGTAGTCCTCGAAGAAGACCGCATCATCTCCTCGCATGACATGGCGAGGGAGCTGGCCCAGTACGAGCCGCAACAGGAATTCCGGACGGGGTACTACCACCTCGACCGCATGACCAACGGGTTCAAGGAGGGCGATCTCGTCATCATCTCGGGGGTGACGGGGAACGGGAAGACCGAGTTCGCCGTGTCGCTGGCCAAGCGGTACATCGAGCAGGGCATCCATCCCACCTTCTTCAGCTACGAGATCAGCTCTGCTGAGCTCATCGAGCGGTTCTACGAGGAAGGCGTCGATCTTCCCACCTTCTACCTTCCCAGGATCCCCAAGTCCAAGACCCCGATCTGGATCGGGCAGAAGATCGGCGAGGCGCAGAAGCAGTTCGGTACCAAGATCGTGTTCATCGACCACCTTCACTATCTCGTGGACGATGCCACCTCGAGGAACCGCAACACCTCCGAGATGCTCGGCCAGCTCTGCCGGCAGTTCAAGCAGATCGCCCGGCACTACAAGGTAGTCATCTTCCTTCTCTGTCATGTGCGCAAGGTAGACGGTGCCCGACCGACACTCGACGACATCAAGGACTCGTCGGGTATCGTCCAGGAAGCCGATGCCGTGATGTTCATGCATCGCAAGGGCGCGAAGAAGCCGCGCAAGAAGGCCAACTCCCGCGTCCGCTCGAAGAAGACGGAAGAGGACGATGATGACGACTTCTGGGAGAAGAAGCCAGACTTCTCCGACCCCGATGCGGTCCAGGAGGTCAGCAACGAGGCCACGCTCTTCATAGAAAAGGTCCGTCGCCGCGGCGGCAAGCTCGGCAAGATCGAATACGTCTTTGAGGACGGACGCTATAAGGAGCTTTAGAGTTATCCACAGTTTGCCCTTGATTTTTCTAGTAAATTGTGCTATAATATAGCCGTTAGCTCCACTAACACTTACCACTTTCATATATGAATAACGCAAAGTTCGCACGTCCTGAGGACTTCGAGACCCCTCAGATCGTGACCTTCGGATTCGCGCAGTACGTGTCTGCCGCAGAGGTCGGCGCACGCTACGCGGATCGCAAGGGAAACACCAACCGCGTCCTGCTTCGCCTCCAGTCGGGCGAGGAAGTGATGCTCCAATCTACCTCCTACGGGCTTACCAAAGCCTTCAAGGACGCGAAGCTCAACCCCGGAGACGAAGCTATCGTCCTGTCCGTATCCCTCAAGGATCCGTACTCGGACCGCACGTTCCGTCACTGGGTCGTCCAGCGCGTCCAGAATATGGGAAACGGCGTGGTCCAGTACGGCCCCCAGCCGGCCCAGCGCCCCGTAGCCAACCCGTACCCGCAGCAGGCGAACGATCCCGATCCGTGGGACGCTCCCGCAACCGGCACCTTCGGTGCTCCCGTCGACGGTAACATGGGAACCGAGATCGACTGGTAATGGAGATCAAGCTCACCGTTACCGGGACGCGCGGTATGCCGTGCATCATCGACCGGGAAACCTACGAACAGCTCCTTGATCCGAACAGCGAAGGGAAGGTAACGCTCGTCGCATCCCCTATCAGCATCGAGACTCCGGTTGACGGAGAAGGAGAGGACGGCGTGCCGATCATCAAGCTCAAGGTTGTCCACGTCGGTTCCGTCCGCGTGACGGGGCACAAGTAATGGCCGGAAGCTGGCAGGCCCGACCGTCTGCCAACCTCGAGGCCAAGGACTGGTCGTACGAGTTCGGTATCACGCTCGGCGCGGCACGCGCCAACCTCGACAAGGAAGCGTTCGCCAAGGCTACCGAAGCAGATCGCCTCAAGATGCTCTACGAGGAGGTCGAGTTCATGCTCACGGCGAAGTCGCATCCTAACTTCATAGCTCTTTTCAACAAGTATTGGCCGAACCGGCCGCGCCTCGGCGCGACACCCTCGGCGCAAAACGACAAGATCAGGATCCTTAGTTAGAAGCCTGGTGCTCGTGGGCCGGAATTACGCGCTTGCACGTTTTTATACCCCACCGCCAAGACCCTCGAGGGCTTGCCACACGAGTTAAATGGGACGATCCGTGTAGTGCCAGCCAGGCATAGAAGGTTTCTGAATGTAGGGGCCAGGGACTTGACAAATCGCTCCGTTGATGGTATAATCCACCACGGAACACCCGGAATCTCACAGGGACAAAGTAACTTTGACGGCCCGCTCGTCAGGTTCTCGGGTGCCTGATGGCGGGGTGAAAGCTTCCGGATAGGAACCTTAGCCCCGCCGCCCCTTTACTATGATCGACATCTTTAACCCAGGTGGTCTCCCGTACGTCGAGACTCCCACAGACATCAAGTGGTCTGAACTCGGCGCGGCGATAGCACCGAACGACCGTTCCGTTCCTTACAACATCGAAGACGAACTGGGCATAAAGCTCCCGATCAACGATCAGGGACAATCCACCTCATGCGGCGGGCAGGCGTTCTCCAAGTACAACGCCGTCAGGGCCAAGCTCCGCGGAGGAGAATACGTAGAGCGCAGCGCGGCATACGTCTACCGCCAGACAGCCGTCGTATCGAACGGCGTCGCTCTTGGATCATACCTTGGCGACAACGCGCACCTCGATTACACGCAGGGGGTCTGTTACGAATCGCTCTGCTCGAGCAATCCGCAGACCGATGCCCATTATCTCAATGTGGTCATCACCGAGGCGATGCGCCAGAACGCCCTCCTCAGCAAGGGAGAGACGTACGCGTTCCTTATCAGGCCGACCATCGACCAGGTAGCGCAGGCTATCAAGCACAACGGAGGATGCGTGATGTTGCTCGCCGGGGAGAACAACGGCACGTGGTTCTCCGCGTTTCCCAAGCCGCCGACGTATCGGCAGTGGGGGCACTTCATGTACTTCGGCAAGGTCCGCACTATCAACGGCAAGTTCTACGTAGGCGGACTCCAGTCATGGGGATCATCGGTAGGGTCTGGTGATGAGCCGGGGTGGCAGTGGTTCGGCGAGGAGTGGTTCAACGGACAGTGGATGGAGGCCGGCGTCACGATCGTGATGAAGCCGCTCCCGGCCCCGCCGTCGTACCAGTTCACGCGCGACCTGACTATCGGTTCGGTAGGAGAGGATGTTCGCTTCCTCCAGGTGTATCTCAACAAGAACGGATTCCCGGTAGCGTCATCCGGTCCCGGATCTCCGGGAAACGAGACGAACTACTTCGGATCCCTCACGCGCTCCGCGCTGGCGAAGTTCCAGGCAGCGAAGGGGATCAAACCTTCCGTCGGCTACTTCGGCCCGATCACCCGCGGTTACGTCAATTCTCACTAGGTAGGAGGAGGCGGTTGCGCCTCCCGCACCGGGCGTCGCGACTCTCGGTGCGGGGGATCACAACTCCCTCGTAGCACTTTCAAAAGGAGGAGAGTATATGGCATCGAGCACGAGGGTTTTCTGCCCCCATTGCTTTCGCATACGCCCAAAAGAAGCACACCACGTCTTTCCGCAGACCAACTGGGGAGAGCAGCCGAACGGACCGTTTCTCTGGCTCTGTGGCAAATGCCACAAGGAGCTCGACAGGCTGGTCCTTGACCCGTCGCTGACGAGGCGACAGATATTAGACATCACGGCCGAGTGGCTGTGCACATAGGAGGAGTTATGAAACCGAACGAGCTGAAGCGCGACCAGCGCAAGCAGACCGATCAGCAGAAGCTCAAGGCGCTTCAGAAGAAGTATGCCGCGGCACTGCAATCCATCCGCGAGCTGGAAGCGTCCGCTTCAAGCTCAAGGAAGCTCAGCGGCACGGTCCGCGTCGAGAAGATCATCCCGCGTGCGAACAAGGGAACTTCCGAGGCTACGTGCGTCTGGGTTGCGTCAGACTGGCATGTCGAGGAGAAGGTTGCAGGCCCCGAGGTCAACAACCTGAACCGCTACAACATGCGGATAGCAAAGCAACGCGCGGAGACGTTCTTCCGTGCCTCGCTCCGCATCACCAAGATGCTCGGGCGCGACATCGAGATAAAGACCGTCGTCCTGGCGCTTCTCGGCGATTTCATCACCAACTACATCCACGATGAGCTGGTGGAAGTCAACGAGACGCAGCCTATCAAGGCGATAATCTACGCGCAGAACCTCATCGCCTCGGGAATCCAGTACGTGCTGGACAACTCGGACTATGACCTGCTCATTCCCTGCCACAGCGGGAATCACGGACGGGTGTCTCGCAAGACGCACTTCTCCACCGAGCCGGGTCATAGCCTCGAGTACTTCATGTACAAGAACCTCGAGCATCACTTCGCCGGGAACGCCCGCGTGAAGTTCCTCGTGGCTGAGGGATACCACAGCTACGTCAAGATCTACGACACGACGCTGAGGTTCCATCATGGCCACGCCATGAGGTATCTCGGAGGAGTGGGGGGTATCACGATCCCCGTGAACAAGGCGATCGCCCAGTGGAACAAAGCCATCCCCGCGGACATCGATGTCTTCGGTCACTGGCACCAGTTCTTCGACGGCGGCAACTTCGTCTGCAACGGGTCGTTGATCGGATACAACGCGTTTGCCCTGTCTATCAAAGCATCGTTCGAGAAACCGCGACAGGCGTTGTTTCTCATAGACAAGAGGCGTGGGAAGACGGCGACGTTTCCCATCTGCTTCGACTAGGAGGAGGTATGCGACTGAAAAGGAGCACCGTCCTCGCCATCGTGATCCTGCTCTGCTCGCTATTGCTGTGGGCAGCGCAGGTCCGGTGTCAGCAGGACGTACACCCTAAGCACGAGACGCAGGAAGACTTCGAGGATACGATCGCCCTGAAGAAGGTTGAGATCATGTCCTTCGACGAACGCCTCGTGTACTGGAAACGGAACTTGAAGATGCGCGTCGAACTCGGTTCGTTCGCGTACGACAAGTACTCGAAGTTCCCCGATGGCAAGCCGCCGAAAGGCGGATGTCACTGGGCTGTGTACTGCAAGGAGCACAACTTCGTTTATTTCTTTGTTCCTTGCAAGGAGTAAGCCATGCGAGCTAAGGAATGCGTCATACGCTGCCACTGCGAGCGGGGTGCGTTCCTGATGACCTCGCTGAGAAGCGAGGAACAGAAGCTCCCCGTCGCGTTCTGGGTGACTGAGGACGAGCATCTGCTCTTCCGAGGCATCTGTTCCAAGTGCGGTGAGGAACTCATGTTCCGCATCGCCATCATGGAGCTGTTCCTGTCGGTTCCTGGGAGGATATTCCTATGACCGAAGAGCAGATCATCAAGAAGGCGATAGCCGAACGCCTGAAGAATGCGCCGCGCTATCCGGCTAACTGCCAGATATGCGGCAAATACGCGGCTACGTTTACCCGCCCCGTCACGGTCGTGCACTTCGACTGTTGGCAATCCCGCCGTCGCCCCCAAAGGGTGACCGATGCCCCGCAGTAATCCGCTACTCTCACGTTTTCTATCCTGGTCCGGGGGTACCAATCCTAAAAACCCCCTATTTTACGCGGCACAGCTGGCGCTGACCCGGCTCTCATAAGGCTGGCGATCGGGTCCGATTCCCGATGCCGTAACCGGTATTGACTCATTGATCCAACCCGTATACCATACCCGCGTACGTGAAGGCACACCGCAGGGAAGCCACGAAGAAGCAGCGCCTCTCCAGGCACCGCATCGTCGGCCGGCGACTCTTTCAGCTCATTGAATTTCTAAGGAATAAGGAAAAGAAGACTTAGCTCCCTAGCGAGGGGTATGATCGAGACATCTCCATCGTACCCCGTGTTAGGCAGCCAAGAACCCCGAAGGTTCTCAGATCAAGATTGTTGCTCCCCGCCGTCTTGGTTGCCGACCTATGAATAACTACAAGACAAGGCTCGTAGCGAGTCTGGCAGTAAGTCTCATGGTGCCGATTTCTCTGTTTACGGCACTGCCCGCGCAAGCATCCGCTCCGGTAACGGAGATGATCACCACGGGTTCGACGACCCCAACAACCGCTACGACCACATACGCTGTTCCTCGCGAGAAACCGCGCGTCTCGGAAGACTCTCTCGACACCTGGCTTACTAGGCTTGGAAAGTACGAGAGTGAAAACAATCCTAACGCTAAGGTTCTCGACGTGAATGGAAAGTACAGCTACGGCTGTCTCCAGTTCCAGATGGGCACATGGCTCTCCTACGGGAAGTCATTCGGCGCGACTGAGGAGAATATCTACGACTGCGACCTACAGAGAGCCGTTGCGCGTAACATGATTCTCACGAAGTACTCGAACTGGAAGCATTGGAGCTACACCGTGTCCGTCAGGATGCGCGAGCTACCGCCCGTTCTTTAGGATCAGCCGACGTTGTAGGGACGACATACAACGGTAGGGGCCTTATAGTGGCTATAGTTCAGCAGTAGAACTCCAGGTTGTGGACCTGGCGACATGGGTGCAAGTCCCATTAGCCACCCCAGGGCCGTTAGCTCAGCTGGTAGAGCAACTCTTTTACACGGAGGTGGTCGGGGGTTCGAATCCCTCATGGCCCACAGATCAGACTATGGTGTAGCGGTAGCACGGGTGGTTTGGGACCATCTGGCCGGGGTTCGAGCCCTCGTAGTCTGACAGTTCCTTACAACCTGGCGCGTTTGGAGAGGGGCGAAGCCGCGCGGCTAGACTGTGAATAATTAGCAGTGCCCCTCTCCCAGCGCACCAGGCTGTCCGAACAAAGGGCGGCGCGTTGATGGTGGGGGTTAGACGGCCTTCCTGGAACTAGGTTTAAGGGCTCAGAGAGAATATGGGGTCGCTCCCAAAAGGTATCTGAGACAGCCACTCACACGCCAGGAGAAACAAGTCGCCTTCGGGGTTGCTCCCGATAGGAGAAATAGGTTGTAACTTCGTTAGCCCCCTCCACCAGCGCACCGTCAGAAAACAGGAGGCCAGCGAGCGGGAGTGGAAAGGTGCTGCCGAATAAATAAGGCAGACAGGACGGCCTTCGGGCCTCCTGAATTAATCCCCCGACGACTCTCGCTCCTTGGCTTGCTGAATATTCCCTGGTAGCTCAATGGTAGAGCAGCTCGCTGTTAACGAGAAGGTTGCAGGTTCGAGTCCTGCCTGGGGAGCACTTGACAAAACATGAAGATATAGGTATAATGATAATAGCGCCTCATTCGCTTAGTAGGAAAAGCCCCAATCTTGTAAATTGGAGAGATCGGTTCGAATCCGTTATGAGGCTCCGCGTTGTAGGTGTTACCGGTAGCACATCTGACTTCCAATCAGAAGGAACGGGTTCGAGCCCCGTACGACGCTCCGCCAGGACGCTCGCATTTGCACCACAAGACCACGAGAGCGACGTTTTGTCAAAAGATGACCCCAGCTACGTCTTCTGACATAACGCGCCTTAGAATCGATTGTAGGGCGACCATGTTCCAAGGCTGGCGAGCGGGACTCCAAATCCTGCTGGCAGGGTTCGATTCCCTGGCCGCCCGCAGCTTGACTTATCCACAGGGGTAGTCTAGTTTCCCTAGGCGAAGGTGGTGCGTAAGCGCCATCTCTCGCGCCCGTCACATATATGCTTCCAGGGATTTGCATTGGTCCCTGATCAAGAAGCAGTTAGTGGATACTGTAATTGTTCGCTCAGTGTGTCGGTGCCCCCTACAGAGGGTGCTCACACGGACGCAGCGAACGGACTTCGAACAGGAGTCATCCGAACGATCGCCCAGGCAGTGTGCCTTTCGAATCTGCCGGCCGATCCAGTAAGAAATCATGCGCATGGCCCCCGACACCGGGGGCTTTGCGTTATCCACAGTTTCATTTGACTTTTCCGTCAAAGTCTGCTATAATGTATGTGCCCTGCAAAGGGATTTACAACTTATGAATACAGAACCTTACCAGTACAGCGCAGTACGGGAGCGCATGTTCTCCGGACTCGCCAAGCTCGTAGGACCCGTAGTGGGAACCCTGACGCCCAAGGGCAAGAACGTCGTCTATGAGGACCAGAACGGCAACTTCCTCATCACCAAGGACGGGTTCACGATCGCCCGCCATATCCAGCTCAAGGATCCCGTAGAGAACGCCATCGTCGAGTTCGTCAAGAACTCCTCGTTCCGCACCAATGCGGTAGCGGGCGACGGAACGACGACCACCATCCTCTTTTCTGACACTCTGATCCGCGCAGGCTTCGCCCTGCTCGACCGAGGATGGAACAACGCCGACCTTACGCGGGAACTCGATTACGTCGCATCGTGCCTAGTAGATGAGATCAACTCACGGGCACGGAAAGTAGACGATGACAAGCAGCTCGAGTACGTAGCGTCCGTTTCTGCCAGCAACGATACCGACATCGCGAAGAACGTCGCGAAGGCGGTGAAGCGTGCGGGACTCGATGGACTCATCTTCCTCGAGGCGCATAGCAAGCTCGGCGTCGAGATCATCGAGGAGAACGGGTTCGTGATCGAGCGCGGACTCTTCAGCCAGCATCTCGCCAACCGTCCCGGCGGCATGGCTGCTGTTCACGAGAACCCGCTCGTGTTCATCACGGATAAGCGCCTCTACTACGAGGAGGAGGTCATGGAGATCATGCAGGCTGCCGCAGCCCTCGGCGAGAACCGTCTCGTCGTGGTCGCGTCCGACTTCATCGGGCAGGCACCCGGCATCTTCATCACGAACCACCTCGACCAGAAGGTGAACATGGAGATCCTTCTCATCAAGGAGTCCGATCCTGACGCGCTCGATGACCTTGCGATCTATCTCAGGGGGAATGTCGTGCTCGACAAGAACGGGTCGATCGCCGACCGCCTCATGGCCGCACGAGAGTCGGGCGACGGGAAGAAGCTCTCCGAGTTCTTCACCCACGCCACTAAGGCCCTTGCCGACAACCGCCGCACCATGCTCCTCGCAGGAGAGGGCAGGAACGTAGGACTCGATCTCCGTATCGACGCCCTGCGCAAGCAGCTCGACAAGGTTGACCCTGATTCCGTAGAGGGCAAGACCCTCAAGCGCCGCATCGCCTGCCTGACCAACGGCATCACCACCGTGCGCGTCGGAGGAGCGACGCTCCCCGAAGTGACCGAGAAGCTACATCGTTACGAGGACGCCATCAACGCTACGCGCTCCGCACTTCAGGAGGGCTACGTCCTCGGAGGAGGGATCACGCTCTGGGACATCTACCAGAAGCTTTCGAAGACGAAGTTCAAGAAGCTCCACACGGACATTCGCGGACTTGTGGAAGTCTACTGCCAGTCTTCGCTCAAGCAGATCGCGCTGAACTGCAACGAGCACTTCAAGACCATGCTCGCGAACGTCACCGACAAGATCGGCTACAACGCGAACACCGGACAATACGAGGATCTGAGCGAGGCGGGGATCATCGAGCCCGTCGTCGTGCTCAGGAACTCCGTGCAGAACTCAATCAGCGTCGCACAGGCCCTCCTGTCGGGCGACTACCTCGTTCTCATCGAGGATGAAAAGAAAGACTAACACACCTATGGAACTCAGAATCAAGAACCGCTATATCGTCACGCTCTGCCGCTTCCTCTACCAGCTCCCCCTCGGAGCCAAGGAGAGCCGCGAGCGCGTCAAGTTCATCAACGCGTGCCAGCCCACGATCGACGCCCTCGAGGCCCAGCGGCTCGCTATGGCAGAGAAGTACGCCGACCGGGACGAGGATGGCAACGCGATCATGCTCGACAACGGAACCGGAACTATGACCTACGACATCTCCCCGGACGCCCAGAAGGCGTTCGAGAAGGAGTTCAACGAGCTCATGGAACAGGACTTCACGCTGTCCATCGACGACGGGAACTTCACCAAGGTTAAGACCGTCAAGGATCTGGTCCTGAACACCGACCAGAAGCTCGCCGGACCGCTCGCAACTGAGTACGAAGCATGGTGCGAGGCCATGGAAGCTCTCGAACTGTAATCGTTCACTCCATGTTCGGGACGTACCGAGTTCCGACGATATGCACCAACTGTGGGGCCGAGGGTTTCACCCAGGTCCCACGGGGACTCAAGGTCTCCAACGTCACGTGCCCGTACTGCGCGTGCGCGACGATGGAGCTCCGACAGATTCCTGTCACCGAACAGAAGAGGATGAGTCCCGCGAAGATCGGAATCTACCATGAAGCGAACCCCCCTGAAGCGCTCGCAGAAGACGTTAAAGAAGACATCGAGCCTTGCCCGTAAGCCGCTGAAGCGTTCTGGGAAGAAGCTACGCAGGAGATCGAAGACACCAGCGGCTCGTCTACAGGATAAACTGTGGCGACTCTTCTCTAAGTACGTTCGCGAGCGAGACGGGTGGACGTGCATCACCTGCGGCAAGCGCGAGATCGGCCGAGGAATGCATGCCGGGCACTTTATCTCAAGGGCGCGGCAGAACCTCAAATTCAATCCGATTAATGTTTGGGGCCAATGCGCGTCGTGCAATCTGTACCTGCACGGGAACCTCGCTGTTTACTCAGAGGCGCTGATTGAGAAACTAGGACTCCCGACATTTAAGTACCTCATTCACGAAAGCAGGATTGATAAGCGGTGGTCTGAAGAAGACCTAGGACGACTCATCGAAGTTCTTCAAAATGGATCCAACTACGAAAGGGAATACTTCATCATCCACGGAGGGAACAAGCCTCCTGGATTCCAGAGGAAACAAGCCAAGAAGGGGTAGGGTCGAGCATTGTTCATTGTGTGGTGCAGCTCGTTATTACAGGCCCGGAACCCCAGCCCGCAGTCAATATTTTTGCACAAGGGAGCACAGGGTGACATTCCAAAGGATTAACTCTTTCAGGATGTGCTGTATCGTTTGTGAGAAGATATTCTTTACTCAGCCGGCCCAGGTTTTTTATCGCAAGAGGAAAACCTGCTCGATCCAGTGCCGCTCTGCTCTTATGACGAAACGAGCAAACGAAAGGAGGGTTGGATACACCAAGCATCAACTCGATCGCCTCGCAAGGAATAGTCAAGAACTGAGGGCGTGGCGCAAGTCAGTCTTCGAGCGCGATAACTACACTTGCCAAACATGCGGTATGCGCGGGTCATACCTAGAGGCAGATCACATCAAGCCGTTCGCATACTTCCCCGACCTCAGGTACGAGATCTCTAACGGGAGGACGCTCTGCAGGCCATGCCACGACAAGACTAAAGTGCACTGGCGTGAGCTAAGGAAGATACACGGTATACCACTAAACTAACACATGGCAAAAGCCAACGTCGTCGAGTCCCGAGAGCCTAGGATACTCTACATCGACATCGAGACCGCTCCGAACCTGGGATATACCTGGGGAAAGTACGAGCAGAACGTCATCGAGTTCGAACGCGAGACTACGCTTCTCGGATTCGCATATTGCTGGAACGGCGATCGGAAGATCCATAGCCTCATGCTGTGCGACGATCCGAACTATACGCCGTACCAGCTTGATGACGCGTTCCTCGTGAACAAAGCTTACGAGCTGTTCGACGAGGCAGATATCGTCATCGCCCACAACGGGGACGAGTTCGACATCAAGAAGCTCAATGCACGCTTCCTGCAATGGGGACTCCCGCCCTACAGCCCCTTCAAGTCGATCGACACGAAGAAGGTTCTCAAGAAGTACTTCAAGCTCAACAGCAACAAGCTCCAGGACGCGTCCAAGTTCCTCGGGCTCGGCGAGAAGGTCAGACACGAAGGATTCGAGATGTGGCTCGGTTGTATCGCCGGGAACAAGAGGTACTGGAAGCAGATGCGCACCTATAACGTACAGGACGTAGCGCTGCTCCGAGAACTCTATCTCTATGTCCGTCCGTGGATAAAGAATCACCCGAACCTCGGCGTCATCGCGGGACAGGTCAACGTGTGCCCTGCGTGCCTCGGAGAAAAGCTTCAGCGTCGCGGGTTCCAGTCCACTTCCACGGGCCGCCAGCAACGGTACCAGTGTCAGGCTTGCGGAAGCTGGTCGCACAGTGTGCAATCAGAACGCATTACCACTATCAAATGAGCAACTTCAGGAAGTACGAGAAGATCCACCGGCTCGGCAAGGAAGAGACTGATGGCATCCTGAACGGAACCGTCACGGTCCAGGAGAAGGTAGACGGAGCTAACGCTTCTGTCTGGATCGAGGACGGAGTGATCCGTTGCGGTTCGCGCAACCAGGATGTCACCGAGAAGGGATTCAACGGGCTCGTCGAGTACGTGCAGTCGCATCCGGGAATCGTACGGCTTCTGACCGAACAGCCCGATCTCCGGCTCTACGGCGAGTGGCTCGTGCGGCACACGATCCAGTACAACGAGACAGCCTACCGGAAGTTCTACCTGTTCGACATCCACACCGGACACGAGTATCTCCCTCCGAACGACGTGGACTATCTCGCCAAGAAGTACGGCATAGAGACGGTTCCGATCATCTGCACTATCGACAACCCTGCGCTCGACGAGATCAACGAGTTCGTCGGCAAGTCCTCGTTCGGCGACCGTGGCGAGGGCGTGGTGCTCAAGAACATGGAGTTCGTCAACCAGTTCGGAGACTTCTGCTACGCGAAGATCGTCACGCAGTCCTTCAAGGAGGACAACGCGATCACCTTCGGCGGAAACAACAAGCACTCCGACACCTACTGGGAGATGTACGTCGTGAACAAGTACGTGGCGCTTCCCCGCGTGAAGAAGATCATGGAGAAGACGCAGCCGCTCGTCGACCACCGACTCGACATGAAGGACATCCCGCGCATCACCAACTCCGTGTACCACGACCTGATCACCGAAGAGGCATGGGAAATCGTGCAGAAGGTACCGAAGCTCGACTTCAAGAAACTCAAGGGCCTCGTCATGCGGAAGGCGAAGCAGGTCTACGTCGACATACTCAATGACTCAATCAGCATCGCGGATGGATCTCAGGGGTAAGATCTTCGCCGTAGACCTCGATGGCACGCTCTGCAACGAGCAGTGCTGGACCCCGGAAGAGATAGCGGTATCGACGGTCAACCACCGCATAGCGGAGAAGGTCGAGGAAGCGTTCCGCCACGGGTTCGTCGTCATCTACACGGCCCGAAGGGACGAGAACATCCCCGTCACGCTCAAGTGGCTGAGGCAGAACAACATCCGCTACCACGCCTTCTCGAACATCAAGATCCCCGCGGACTGCTATCTCGACGACAAAGCAATCAACGTCAATGACATCTAAGCAGACACCTAAATTCACCATAGCCAACGTTTTTCCCCTCTGGGACAACCTGCTCATCCAGCCGTTCAAGATCGAGGAGAAGGGTCAGTTCAAGCGCCCGCAGAACGAGGAGGACAAGTCCGAGATGGGCGAGGTCATCGCCGTCGGCTCCGGCACCAAGGACGTGGACGTGAGCCAGTACATCAAGCCTGGCGACATCGTGCTCTTCAACAAGTACAGCTCGACGCCCGTTGACCTCGGCAAGGCGCTCATCGTCAGGGCCGAGGACGTGGTGGCGGTACTCAGGAAATGAACGCCGGATCCCTCGAGGAACACAAGCTCTATAACGGGAAGGTCAAGATCTACTACGACGACGACCGTCACCGCTATACGAAGGGAAAGCCGAACGGTCCGGTGATCCAGGGCGTGAGCTCCGCGCTGGATTCCATCGCCAAGCCGCTCCACTTCTGGACGGTTAAGATGGCGCTCAACTACGTGCGCGAGCAGCTCACGGCCGGCAGGGAGCTGACGGTCTACGAGCTCGAGGACATCCTCGAAGGCGCACGGAAGTCTCACCTCAGAGAGAAGGGTGGGGCGGCAGATCGCGGCAGGTCGGTCCACAAGTACGCCGAACTTACCGTCAAGGGCGTCGATTTCCCCGAGCCTGACGAGCCGGCGATCCTCGACAAGCTCAACGCGTTCCGCCAGCTCATCGCCGAGCAGCGCCCCGACTTCATCGATACCGAGCGCGTCGTCTACTCGAAGAAATACGACTACGTGGGAACGCTCGACTGCACGATGGTGCTCCACGGAAAGAAGTACGTGGGCGACATCAAGACCGGGACCGCTGTCAGGGAGACCTACTGGGCGCAGACCGCCGCCTACCAGCAGGCCCTCCAGGAAGAGACGAAGGAGCAGTACGACGGCCGCGTCATCATCCTGCTCTCGACGGACAAGGATACGGGTATCGCCAGCTACTCGCTGCACTTCCGCGATAACGAGCATTTCAAGGAGGACTTCACGGCCTTCATGTGCGGCAAGTTCCTCAGCAAGTGGCTCGACCACACGCAGGATGCGAACGAGGACCTGATCACCATCGAGAACCTACTCGGAATATGAAGACCTGGAACGCCCCGGAGCCATTCCGCCAGTACATTGAGAAGCTCTTCGATCACTTCCTGCACCGCATGGGGCTCGGCGAGTTCCTTCCGCAGATCAGGTACGTCCAGAAGATTCCCCTGAAGGGCGTCAAGGAAGGTGCAAGCATGCAGATCGCTCCCGACAAGGTGTACCTCTCGCTCGACATCGACGTTTCCAAGAAGGTGTACGACAAGTACTGGAAACAGGAGAACTACCGCTGGATCGCCCTATGCGTCATCCACGAGCTCGCACACAACCTCACCGACCCCTATTTCGAGGAGCTGTGGGCCTCAGGACACTACGAGGAGCTGAGGAAGATAAACGAGCGGCAGACGGAGCGGATCGCCCGGACCATCTTCTCCTTCGTCAAGCCGGAAGACTACCTACCATGATCATATATACCTGCACGAAGTGCCGCCAGAAGACCAGGATCACCTATGGCATCCTGGGCAAGAAGGAGCGGCTGTGCGAGAAGTGCTATCTCGAATCTTGACAATCCATCCAGCTAGGGGGTAGAATCGTTCCTGGCCACAGGCCACTAACGATAATGAACCAGTCGAAATACGTTGTCGGAGATCTTGTTCGGGTAAGAAGAGACCTCCAGCGATCAAATGCTCCGGGTGCGACAGTCAACGGAGTTATGATCAGTCTTCGCGGAGAGGAGTTTCTCGTCGAAAGCTTTGACGAACTCGGAAGAGTCAGGTGGAATCCGCACAGTAAAGCATGTGAATACTACTGGCTCGACCACTGGCTCGAACTCGTCTCTCCAGCCTATCCGACCAAAACTACCATGGAAGCAACACCCACTACCCTCCGCGAGAAGTTCACTCTCGCACTCACCCCCGAGCCGATGCGGACCTTCCGCAAGCTCGGGCTCACCAACGGCGACAACATCCTCACCGATGACGGAGCCAAGATCTTCCTCACCTGGCTGCTCGAGAAGCACCAGGACGAGTTCAAGGCCGAGGTGGCCGACAAGCTCGCCGAGGAGAAGAAGTAAGCTTAAGCGGCTTACGAAGCTGGATGGGGCACCCTCTCGGGTGCCTTTTCCACAGCCTGGCTTGCGGGTGAATTCTGCGTGAAGCTATAATCCGCCCAGCCCGATTACAGGGCCCACTAACTAACACCAATGTCCATCTTCAATAAGAAACCCGATCCTGCGCTGGACGCCGTGCCGTGCGAGACGTGCCGGCATCTCGTGCGCCTCGATGACGCCAACAGGGTGCGTGTCACCAACTGGATCTTCCACAACCAGTACGTCGAATACTACTGCCCCGAGCACAAGCCCCCGTACGATTCGGTCGATATCTGCCCCGGGGAGAAGTTCTACTACCAGGAGGTTCCTGCCCGCACGGTCCGCGTCACGAAGGACGGCAAGCCCATCAAGAGCAAGTAGCCTTGTCGAAGCTCATCATGCTGTCTGGCCTCCCCGCGTCAGGGAAGACCACGACGGCACAGGAAATGCTCGCTAAGGCAGGCAACGGCGTACGCCTGAACCGCGACCTTCTCCGCGAGATGCTCCACTTCGGCAAGTGGACGCCGCTCAACGAGAAGAAGACCATCGAGGCAGAGAAAGAGCTTGCGGGGATGTTCCTCGCCGATGGTGTCAACGTGATCGTTGATGACACCAACCTCTCTCCCGGCCACAAGGACATGTGGCAGCACATCGCAGATCTCTACGGAGCGAAGTTCCAGCATGTCAGGATCAAGACCGGCTGGAAGGAGTGCGTCCTACGCGACGTGTTCCGGGAGAAGACCGTCGGCCAGGACATGATCGTCCAGATGGCGATGCAGCACGGCTACATGGATCCTCCCGAGAAGGGATACGTGGTCTGCGACCTGGACGGGACCATCGCTGACATCAGCCATCGCCTGCACCTTGTCAAAGGAGTCGAGAAGAAGGACTGGAAGGGGTTCTTCGAAGCAATCCCGCTCGACACGCTCCGGATCGACGTGCTCGACCAGCTCAAGCCTCTCTACGACGCCGGGTACGATATCGTATTCGTATCCGCCCGACCCGACACGTACAGGAATGAGACGACCGCGTGGCTCACCGACCACGTGCTCGACGACATAGACTACCTGACGCTCATCATGCGCAGATCGGGGGACCGCCGCCCCGATACCGAGGTCAAGGAGGACATCCTCAACAAGTACCTTGGAGGCGGAAAGCACATTCACAAGGTCTTCGACGACCGTCCGAGCGTCATCCGCATGTGGCGCGAGCACGGGCTGGACGTGGTGGACTGCGGATCAGGCATCGAGTTCTAACCCATGATCAAACCAGGCTTCTCGGAAGCCACCTCTAACCTCATCGCGCGGATGGCACGCGCCAATCTCAGCCAGGAAGACTTCGACTTCGAGCGTGCAATCTCTGCCCTTAGGGAGGCATATGCGGTAGCAGACGCCCGGTTCCCTGAAACGGGAATCGTGATCGGCGATCCCGACTGCGATGACCTGTGGGACCTCACGGACGAGCACGGGGGTTTCAATCCTTCAAGCGTCGCGTCCGGGATCCTCGGCATGCTTCGTGTCGACTACTTCTCTGCCCAGGCCGTGGAAGAGGCGTGGCAGGCGTGGATGGCCGGCCCCGCGCGTGCGGCACGAGCCGCGTTCGTCTACCCGACCCAGTTTGCCATCGACTACGACTTCGACATGTTCGTCCTCTGCAACGAGCACTGGCAGCAGACGGGCATGATGACGGTCTCGGAGCGCGACGCGCTCGACCTGTTCGAATGCCTGCTGAAGGCACGCGAGGCAGGGCTCGGGTGGCTCGCCGAGGTCAATGACGAGCTGTACCTCATCCCCGCTCCCAAGGTTGCTCTCGACGACATGAGCGAGCTGCACTCCACCAGCGGTCCGGCGATAACGTACCACTCGGGCAGGGAGGAATACCTCCTTCACGGTGCCGCATTCATCCCCGAGCTGTGGAAGAAGATCGTTGAGAAGAAGATCACCCTCGAGGAGATGTCGGCTATCAGGGACGAGTATTCGCTCGCGGTAGCCATGCGCATGGTCGCCGAGGGTTGACACACGAAAAGAGGCTGCTATGATTCTTCGGTATATCCACTACCATGAAGAAATATCTAGCAGCCTTTCTCGTAACCCTGGCGATTTCAGGCTTCGTCGTCCGCCCCGTATTCGCGGCGAGCAGCAACGACATCCTGGTCCAGCAGCTCATTCGACTTCTTATCCAGCAGGTCGAGGTACTGCGCCTGCAGCTTGCCGAGCTCGAGGCCAAGAAGCTCGATAAGCCCGCACAGACACCCAAGCCCAAGATCTCCTATCGCGTCGTCTGCAACCTGAGCTGTGCCATCACGCCCTCGGGCGCGGTAAGCTCGTGCCAGCGCGACACCTACGTCCTGTCTGATAACGAGCCCCGTCTCACCTCGGGTGCCGTGTACCGCGAGTGCGTACGCCAGACCATGACTGACGGATTCGTCTCCGCATCGGACAACCTTCCCGACCTCCGATGATCAGCTGGCTTAACGAAAAGCACCCCGTAGAGCTGTACGAGTACCGATGCTCGAACTGCAATGGGGTGCTTTGGCTTCCTGAGAAGCTTCCTCTGGTGATGTGCTATATGTGCGTCTCTCCTCTCGGCGTTATGCGTGGGGCCATGACCGTACGCGTCGCCAAGGTGTTCGACGTAGCCGAGAGCAAGGAGCGTCCCTGGTAGCTACTTCGCCTGGTCCTGCACCAGGAGCGTCACGACCTGCTCCGCCACGTCATCGGTCAGGATGCGCTTGAGCGCCAGGTTGGTCAGGTAGGCCCTCTTTTCCTCCGGATCCTTGATCTTCTTCCAGTGGTCGTAGATGTACCGGGCACGCGTCCCGTTCTCTACGCCGAGCGACTGGACGCGCTTGTCTGCCGTCGTCATGCCGAGCGCCTGACCCTTTGCGATGTCGGCCGCCTTCTCGATGATCCCCGGATACTTCTGCTCCTGCTCGAGCAAGTACTTCCTGCGCTCGTCTCCCTGGAGAGACGGCAGCTTCTTGAGCAGCTCTTGCGCAGCGTCGGTGCGACGGTAGCTCAGCGAGTTGGATTCGAGCTGGTACTGGGTGATCTCGTCCTGCACGCCCTTCTCGTCCGCCCCTCCCGAGGCAGAGAACAGGCGGCGGCTGAGGTCTTCCATCACGCCGCGTCCTCCCACCTGCGATTCGTCGATCAGTCCGAGCGCTGCAGCGCCGCGATCGGTTGCGTTAAGCACCGTCGAAGCCGCTGACCCGAACGTACCGCGGATCCAGTGGTCGGTCTGGATGGGGTTCATGTTGACGCCCATCGCACGCAGTGCGCGGGAAAGCACCGCCGCGCTCTCCGGGGTCTCTCCCTTGATGCGCTGATCCTCGGGCAGGAGATTCTGGAGCCTCTGCGGCACGACAGGGAGCTCCGTGAAGAAGTTGTAGTTCGACACCACCTCGAGCGTCGGGCGGAACAGCTGCGTGGCGAAGTTGTTCATAAGGCCCTTCTTGCTCGGCTCGATCGGCGAGACCGTGCCCACGAGCTGGTCGAAGAGCTTCTTCGCGAGATCCTTGTCGAATTCTGGCGAGTTGTTGCCCACGAGCTTCTCGATTCCTGCGCGGATGAGCGTCTGCGCTGCGCCGAGGTTCGAGTTGAGCGGGAACTTGAACACGCCGCCGAACCGCCGCGTCTCAGGGTCCATAGCGGCATCATTGGACACGAACACGAGATTGTTCTCCTTCTCATAGTCGTTGAGGCTGTTGTACGCCTTCCTGCGGTCGTCGTCCATGAGGTTGTAGAGCGTGACGATTGCCGTCGGAACGCCCACCATCGTCATAAACTTCGTGGCGAACCACTTCGGATCAGCCTTTGCGGCACGAACCGTCGCGCGGCTTCCCTGGATCGAAGCGCCGAAATAGGCGATCAGGGCATCGAGCGCACGGGACGATTCTCCGTGGCGGCGGAAGTTAGCCGTCGCCCAACGTGCTACGCGGGCGGCCTGCTGCGTCGCCTCCTCTTCCGTGTACCCCGCCTTGAGGAACGCCTCCTTGTTGCCGAGGTACTGCGCGAGGCGACCCATCTCCTCCGAGCGACCGAAGAAGTCCTCCACGTCGCGTATCACGCTGCCGAGGAACTGGAGCGGGTGCGCGTTGTCGAACGCCGCCTTGGCACCGGCCTTTATCCCTCCTTCCGTGTACGCCTTGATTCCCTCGCGCACGCCTGTCGCGAAGTCGAGCCGGTTGCTCAGCGATGCCCGCGAGATGATGTCCTGAAGGGTCTTCGCCTCCTCGCCGCGCACCACGTCCCAGCTCGTTCCTCCAGCGGAGTTGCGCACGAGCTCGTCGTAGATCTTGTCAGCGTTGACGCGATACTTCTTCGGAAGCCACCACGAGTCATGCGCCGCCGCTACGCCCAGGGCCTTAGGATAGTTCTTCAGCACGCGAAGCGAGTTCGGCGTGTTGAGCAGTCCGCCAAGGAGATCGCGGAAGAACGCGTTAGCAACGGCGAACGGTGCGCTCACGCCCGAGGTTCCGAACTTGAGGGTGCGAACCGCCAGCCTGGTCACGCGCGTGATGAGGTTCATCGACTCTACGCCGAGCATCTTCATCGCGGTCGCCGCCTCCGGCGAGATCTCGTAGAGTTCCTTCACGCCATCCCGGTAGAGGGACAGCGTTCCCTGCGAGAGATCGCGGGCCGGCTCTTTGTACTGCATAAGCTCCTGGCGGATCTCTTCCATCGCCGCTTTCTGCTCGTTCGCGAGCGTCTCGTAGAGCTGCTTGTCTCCTTCGGCGAGCTTGGTCTTTCTCGCCAGCTCCTCCATCTTAGGAAGACGCGTATCCGCCTTCTCGATCAGGTCCCAGAGCTTCGATTCGCTGTCGAACTCCGCGGCGCGTACCGCCGCCTCTTCCATGATGGACTTGTAGTCTTCCTCTACCTTGGCGGACTTCTTCGCCAGCGCCTTGAGGTCCTTGTTGACCGCCTTTCCGTCCTTGACGAATGACCGGTAGGAGTCGCTCGCCTTCGTATACTGCTCTGCGAGCCGGATCCGCTCCTTGACCATCTCGACGGTCCTGATCGGCTTGATGCCGAGCGGGTTTCCCGGTGCCTTGTAGAAATCAGCGTAGGTCTGCGCCAGCTTGTTTTTCGTCGCCTGCTGGAACGCCTGCGTGTAGGTACCGAACAGCGACTCGAGCGGGTCTTCGATCTCGCGCTCGGATCCGACAAGCCTTCGGGCAATGGTCTGCTCGGACAGTCCTCCGATGGCCCTCGACCCCGAGCTCTCGCCGAACACCTCCATGACGCGCTTGAGCGGAACCCACTTCGGGTAGAGCTTCTCGAGCTTGTCCGCGAACTCGCGCGACCACACGCCGTTCTCGACGAGCATGTCGCGCATGGCCTTGTTGGCCGAATAGATCTTCTGCGCATACGGCTCGTACACGTGGCTGAGGCCCTTGAGCGCCTGGATCTCTGCGTCGCTGAGGCCGGTCTTGAACCCTGCCTTCGCCACGTCATCCGCCTGCTGGGCAATGAGGTACATGCCGAAGTGGTCGGGACGATAGCCCTTCTGCACCATGTCCTGGATCGCTCCGGTAACGCCCTGGTCGTCCATGAACTGACCCGCCTGTTTCACGTAGTCGAGCGAGTAGTCGACGAGATCGTCGATCGTGCCTACCGACGGCTTCGTTACCTGAGAATCTGCTATGTATGCCGGTAGCTTCTCGATCCCCTCCTTCGATGCACGATGGATCCTGTTGAACCCGTCGAGAACGTCGCCATCTGGACCGATGATGATCGGGCGGTCCATGTTGGCTGGTCCGCTGTAACGGCGCAACTGCTCACCACCCTTGCGTATGTAATCGGCGATACCGCCGTCACGCTTGAGCAGCTCCTTGATATTGACCTCGCTCTTCGTATACGAGCCGGCAGAACGCACCTGATCGAGGAGGAAGTCACTCGCCCCGCCCGCCGTACCCAGTGACTTAAGCTCGTTCGCAACGTCTTCCGCGCTGACCACCTGCCTCGACTGGTACGCCTTATCGACCACCTTCTCGTCCCGTGCCAGCTGTGCGCTGAAGTCGACGATCTGGTTGGTCGCCTTCTTTCCGAACTCGACTGCCTGCTGCTTGAACGGGACTTCCGCTCCGGCCTTGGCGGCTTTCCGCGCATCGAGGAGCTCGTCAGCGATCTTCACCGCAGCCTCGAACTCTCCCTTTGCCTTTCCAGCGAGCTTGATCGCCTGCTTGCCCTCTCCTGCCGGCGTGAAGTCGAGCGCAGAGAGACCGGCGAAACCGATACCGAATCCGAGACCCGTGATCTTCTTGTCGCCGGGCGCATTGAGGTTGGACCAGTCGGCGAACTTATAGCCGGACTTGATGGCGTCTGAGACGTTCTCTCCGTACGGCTTGATCTCCTCGTCGCCGAGGAAGTTCTTCTCAAGTGGCGTAACCGGCTTCCACGGTGCCATCCCGAACCCCTGAGTCCACAGTGAGGCACCGGACCGCGTGAACCCCTTGAAAATCTCCGTTCCGAGCTTCTCCGCCGTCGCTCCGATGAGCGCCGATGGGCCCATATAGGCAGCCATGCCGAGCGTCTTCGCCACCGTAGGCGAATGACCCTGGTTCATAAAGTCCAGGGTCTTCGAGATGGTCGAGAACGCCTTGTTGTTCCGAACCTCGTCTTCGAACGTAGACCAGAAGGTTCGGCCAGCCGTCTTCGCCTTCTCCGCAATTGCTTCTGGGGAGAGGAAACCGAACATGGCTTAATTATCGTGTCGGGGCCGTAGAGCCGTACGACTGGAGGTACTGCAGTGCCGGGCTTACCCCTCCGCCACCACCAGAGGATCCTCCGTCTCCGAACATCGCACGGTCTACGCCGTTGAGGCCGCTCGAGAACTGCTCGTCAAATTTGGTCTTCGTAGCACCAGGGACCGTAGCGAGGTACTGCTGGAGGACCTGGCGATAGGCGTCCGACTGGATGTAGCCGCCGTTGTCCCGGCGCGACTCATCGAGCTTCGCGGCGAACGGTGCCCAATTGACGCTTCCTCCGCCAGAAGATACGTTGCTGCGATTGGTCGCGGCGATTTCCGCGCGGATCTTGGCAAGCTGGAGCTTCCGATCCTCGCTCGCCATAGGCATGGCCCGGTCGATGACCGACTCCAGGGTATCCGTCGGATTGAGCTTAAGGCCGTAGGTGAGCGCGATCTCAGCCATCTTCGCCTTCTGCTGGAACTGCTGCTGCTGTGCCTCACGAGCCGCCGCGTCGCGCTGCATGAAGAGCTGCGTCGCCTGGAAGAGGTTCTGGAACGTCTTCTGCTCGAAGTCCAGCTGAGACTGCGCACGCTGGATCTTGAGATCGGCGATCTTGCTCGCTACCTCGTACTGTCCCGTAGCGAGAGCCTGCTGCTCCGCAAGGTTGAGGTCGTTGAGAGCGCGGCGATTCCTTTCGTCATACTGCGTCAGGATAGCGAGCTGGGAAGCGCCGCCGAGGTTCATCATTCCCTCGCGAGCCCCTGTCGTCGCAAGCTCGTAATCGTACCCGATACGATCGCGCTGCTGCTGGTACTTGGCCTTGATTCCCTTCTGGGACGCTTCGAGTCCCGACTGCAGGTCCTTGATGGCAGAATCGACCGCGCCGGAAACAGGGTTTACCGAAGAAGTTCCGCCTGTTTCTCCGAGAAGGCGCTTGGTCAGCTGATCGAAGAATGCCTGCGTCGACGCCGATGTGTCCGTTGGTGCTGGCGCACCCGGAGCTGCGGGGGACGCGGCCTGCTGACCGATAGGCGGCGCGATGACACCGCTATTAGGCGCGATGTTCTTAGCCGCGGCGAGGGCCGCCTGTGCGTCCGCCGCCTCTACGCTCTGGAGATTGCCTCCGGTGTCTACGTACTGAAACTGTGCCATTGTTAGAAGCTGCGGCCAATCCTACGACGCGAGGTGCTCATGCCGCCTGTCTTGAATGAATTGCGCTCGGTCAGGCGCGTGGATGGGAACCGCTTGCGCACGTCAGCCATCGAGTTCTGCCACTCCATGTTGCGCCGTGCCGACTCGTCCACCCTGCCCACGGACTCGAGGAGAAGAGCTGCCGCCCTGCGCCATACGACGTTATCGAGGTAGTCGTACTGGCCAGAGTAGAAAGGGATATCGCTCGTAGCCGTGAAGGCGAAGAGCTTCGTTCCTCCCGAAGACTGTCCGATATAGTTCGACTGGTACTTTATCGTCAGCGTCTCGGGGCGCACCATGCGTACGTGATCGAGGCGGAATCCGCTCTGGTTCGTGTACGATCCCGTGTAGTTGAAGTCGAAACGCAGGTAATCGATAGCCGAAGAGTCTGGCGATCCTGTCGTCGAGGCCGTAGCCCAATCCACCTTGAGCAGGTTCCACTGTCCCTCGACGATCGCATTACCGTTGATGTCGGTGGTTGCTGAGCCGGCATAGTAGTCCGACGACGACGAGCCCCAATACGCAGTAACCGAGCTGAAATTCGTGTCCTCAGGGATCCACACCCAGAACAGGAGCGAGGAGAAGCCGACGTACCGAGAGAGGTCGACCGCATCCAGGGTCGAGTTGTAGATCGTCGCGCGGTTATTGACCGACTGGGCAACCGTGGTGTCGAACTTGATCGATCCCGATCCCTGCTTGAACACGAAGTCGTCGGCCGAGATATTCGAGGCATCGGACGTGCTCGTATCCGCGGCCCAGGTTCCGTTCGAGGTCAGCGAGTCGCAGTCATGGAGCAGGACGGCTGGATACTTCGCTTCTGCGTTGATTATCAGATATGTCTTCCCATCAAGCCGCTCCACCGCGAACGTATCGGTCTGTCCGTATCCGGTATCGATGTCGACGTAGATCTCGCGTGGCGTGACGCGCGAGAACGTTACCAGCCGGTCTCCTTCGTCGCGAACAAGATCGACCGAATCCATGTAGCCCGGAATGGATGAGGTGACGTTATACCTGCTTACGCCGTCATAGAAGCTGACCGCGTAGGACACGTCCTGCATCGGCAGCCCCATCGCGGTGATGGTGTCCTGGCAAGCGACGGAAATAGCCTCGAGGCGCTGTGCGGCCGAGATTGAGTTGGTCGAGCTATCCTGGATAGCGTTATTGACCTTGGTCTGGATAGCTGAGACTGTCGTTGCCATACAATGGGTGGATTATACCAGTTTTTGTCTATTTTGTCAAGGGCTATACGTCCTGGCCCTCGACCTGATACTCGACCTCGATGCGGTACGGCTTGAATGAGGTAGTCACGCCGGCCGTGTTAGCCCAGTCGAGCTTGAATGAAGCTGCGTGGAAGCCAGCCCAGTCCTCTCCACCGAGGTTATTGAACGTCACCCATCCGCGAGCGAGGTCGCCGGCGTGTGTCGCCACGAGGGTTTTCGAAATCGCTGAGGTCGAGAAGTTCTTATAGGTAGAGATCGTCAGCGTATTGTTGGCCGTCGTGTCAGACTGCGGCTGGAAGAACACCGTGATCCTCGTGATGCGGCTGAACTTTGGCAGCTGCTTGGTCAGCGTCGTCGCCGATGCCGCGAGTGCCATACCGTCCATCTTCTTCAGGCTGGACGTTCCGTAGCTCGCCCAGATATCTCCGGTGTCGGACAGGAAGAGCGCACGCGACGCAGCCCCGGTAGAACCGATCTTGTTGAATACCTCAGGCATGTTGAGGCTCATGCGTCCGTAGGTGTACAGATCGCCCGTCGCCTTTGCCGCCCAGAGGATGTTGCGGAAATACGTCCCGATACCACCCTTTATCGGCATGATGTCCCCCGGCTCCTCGTGGATGACCTGGAACCCGGTCCCGGTGAACCTGCGCAGCTGTGTGCTGAAATTCGAGCCGAGCGTGATCGTGTGAGGAACGCCGTCATAGATGAAGATATTCGAGACGCGGGATACAGAGTCGAGAATATACGGCGTTCCACGCTCGAAGCCCGCGAACTCTGACGACTTACGCGACTGGTAATTCCAGCGGAAAACGCCTGCCTGCCTGATGGCGTAGATCGATTCGGCGAGCGTAGAGTCGTATGGGATGAAGTTCTGATCGGTGCGCAACGCGATGATCCACAGGTTGCCCTGATAGGGGATCATATCGTAGATGGTCCACTCTGCGCCGAGATCGATAGCCGAAGTCGTTACCGTGCCAGACCCCGAGAAGTCGATCTTATGAATAGCATTTCCATCTGCGACGTACCCGAATCCGTTCTCCCCGAGAACGATAGGATGCGGTCGGCTTGCCGACAGGACGGCACCGCCAGTGCGCGTAGAGAACCAGTTCGTCGTCGCTGATCCGGACAGGTCTACCTTGGCAACATCGCCGTCATTCGAGTCCGTGTACGTAACGTACGCGTTGCTCGCGTAGTACAGAACGTCATCGCCGACTATGCTAGTGTGGCCCGTGTGCGAGCCCGTCACCGTGAGCGTCGTCGGCCAGCCGGAGGGAACCACGCCACCGGTGTTCCACTGAGATCCGTCGGCAACGCCAAGGTGGAGCTTCGTGCCGCGCTCTATGGCGAATACGGCAGAGTACGGCGCGAGACCGCTCGTCCATATGAAGCGGTTGATAGGCGCGCTCAGGTTCGAGCTTCCGTCTATATTGGTCCCTGGAGCCTTTCCGGGAGCGAGGACGCCGATGGTGGCGATCGTGTCTACCGAGGAGGTGCTCGCGACGTGATAGGATTCTCCGAACTGGAGGTTGGTGCGCGAAGACCCCGCGGGTGCCATCCCGAGGAATCCCGAGAACGTCAGCGTTCCCTGCTTGATATTACCTGGCATTGTAGTAGTCGGTGTAGGTGAATCCGAACTCGATCTGCCCCGCGCTCAGGTTCGACGTATTCGTTGCAGCCGTGCAGCGGGCCTGAATGGTCGTCTTGGCCGTGGTCGAGTAGATCGCCCTATTAGTAGTAAGATCCGTACCTATTGCCTTCTTGAGCCCCGTAGTCTTCACGTTTTGTGCCGTCAGAAGCGTCGTCTCCGTCCCGTCAGGACCAACGCTCATGGTCACCGTTGCTGGCCCGTCGAACGCAGTCAGCACGTTCATCCAGCAACTCACGATCTCGCAGTAGTTCGGCAGCGTGAAGAGGTCCACGTCCTTGGTGGTAGACCCCCCCTGAAAAACCGTATAAGGAAGCGCGAGCCTGACGACGTTGAGCGAAGGCTGCGGGATAACCTGGTGTACCCACTGCCTCAGGTAGTCTGGGAGGTCTATCGGCGTCGCTGTCGGTGGCTTCGGCAGGGCGCTCGGGGAAAATCCCTGGTCGAAGTTAACCTGGAAGTCCTGCTCCATCGTCGCTCTTGGCCTTTGAGTTGGTGACGCGCTCGTAGAGATAGTTCAGCGCGTTTACGCCGAAGAATCCTCCGATACCGGACAAGGCGACGCTGAGGTCGTTGGGGAGTCCGAGATTCGCGCAGAAATGGGCGAAGATCCACCCAGAGA
>Ga0208546_1000065_pt1 | contig 47022 bp, 61 predicted proteins | sample DEB19_08_DNA_4_FD_184528 | JGI IMG/M metagenome (GOLD analysis project Ga0208546, IMG submission 184528) | Aqueous microbial communities from the Delaware River and Bay under freshwater to marine salinity gradient to study organic matter... | ecosystem: Environmental > Aquatic > Marine > Coastal...
GCCGCCAAACGTGGGGCTGTAGGCGTTCAGCTTGCGCGTGCCGTTCGCGCTGCCGTCAATGGCGATGTAATCGTCTGATGCCGTGCTGGCGGCTGTCGTGGCTAGGGCGTTAATGCGAATGTCAGCCATGGAAGTAGGGCGTTAGGGAGTTTGGACGTACACGATCAGGTCACCAGCGGACGTTTGGAAGCGGTCGCCTGTGCTAGTTATTAAATACCCATCCGGAGTTACCGGCTCGTTGGAATCGTAGATGACTGTGTCGTTGAGAGCGGTACACATCCGCTCCCCATTCATGTTGATGAACGACGCGAAGTCCCCGAGATTCATGAATTACAACTGGAACTCGGAGGCTTGGATGGCGGCATCCGTACCGGCATGACGAATGAATTTTGCAGCCGCGGCGGTGGCGGTGCTCCACGTGAAGTGGCTGCCGGAGTAAAGGCGATGGCCGTTGGTCGATGACGGATTGGATCCATCGAACGTGCACATCACGTCGGCATCCTGAATGTCCAGCACCACCATGTTCGTTATGTCGTTGAAAGCCGACAACTGAACCACCGAGGAGGAAACGGTGAGGCGCTGGTCGGCGACGGCGGACCCACGGTAAATCGCCGGCTTGGGGAACAGGTTGTTTAGATTGTAGGCTGCCATGATTCGGATGGTTAAAAGTTACCAGCTGCGTGATGTCACGTGAGTTTGCACTCTCAAGGGGAGAACGTCACCCATCTGGCGCTCCTGCACCTCGATGGAGTCGGCCAGCTTCTGCTCGGCCATGCGCATCGCCCGGTCACCCTTGTCCAACTGGCCGTCGGAGATGAGCCAATCAGCGTAAGTGCGGTAGATGCAGTACTGGAAGAAAACGGTGTAGAGCGGGATCACCTGCCACTTGCTCGGCGCGGTCGTCGGGCTTTCCCCCGCGCTCGTCGCGGCTACGCACTTGTAGTAGTTGCCTTGGCTCGAACTGTTCGTGAAGTAGACCTGATCATTGACCGCGTACGTGGCGGTCGCCGAGTAGTCCGACCCGGTGAACATGGGTGGATACTTCCGGTAAAACAAGAACACCGGATTGCAGGGCAAAACACCGTAGATGCTGCTCTGGTTGACGCCATCAACGTACGTCGCCCAAGCACCGTTGATCATCTGGATCCCGTCTTGTGTCAGCAGGTATCCCTGCTTGCGCGGGTAGAAGGCGGATGACGGTGAAGCCTGATACACCTCGAACACCGACTCGATCGTCTCCTCGCCGGTCTGCTCCCATGGGATTGTGAGATCGCTGACGGGGACATTCGTGGTCTGCTGCACCAAACACCCCCACACATACACACCCTTGGCCGCATCACCTGTGTAGCTGACGGTGCTTCCGTCGGTGGAGAGCTTGAGCGTGTACGTGCCGGAGGAAGTCGCCGCGGTCGAGGCGGTGAAATTCAACTGGCAGACATAAAATCCATTCGGCTGCAGCGTGATGCTGGTGCCGGTCGCGTTGACCACCGTACCGACCGTACCGGCCGAGATGTCGTAAAACGCACTGTAAGTCGTGTTACCATCGTACGCCACCAGCTGCACGTTGTTGCGACCGTTGGGCCGCACGTAGGCGCTGATGGTGTACTGCTGGGACGGGAAGAAAGATGTGACGTTCTGGACGACCTTGTGCTCTGAATTGGCGGTCGTCTCCAACAATTTGCTGGCAGTGACCGACCCGTCCAACGGATTGGCCAGCTGGTTGGCCGTGATCGTCAGGGCGGTGGCGGTCCAGTACGAGGTCTTGGCCAGATCGTTGGGGTACGTCAGCCCATTGCCGACAAACCTCGCCTCGCCACGCGGGCAGATGTCCAACCACTGCGTGGACAACCAGACATCGCGGATGGCGTTATTGAAAAACTGGTTGATCGATTCAGCCAGTTCCGTGGTAACCCGTGACAACGGAATGCCGATCAGCTGGGTGACGCTGCTCAGGAATTCCGAGTAGTTGCGGGTTCTGGCCATCAGATGGGCTTTCCGTCAACGAACGTTTTACCGTGACGCAGCCCGTTTTGTTTCGGGCGGTAACCGGGAGCGCACAACTCCGGGTTGTCGGCGAGGAAGTCCTTGAGCCAGTTCTCCTCGTGGCCGAATGAGTGCATCATCCGGAAATACAGACGGGCGTCGATCTCCGCGATCTTCTGCCCGATGCCGGGAATATGGGTTGATCCGGCCTGACGCATGATCCGGGCGAGCTTGGCCTGTCGCAATCCTACCTCGATTTTTTCCTGCGGCACTCGTCCAAGGACCTCGTCCTCGAATTCCCGCACAAAACTTTCGGGCAGCGATGTGATGACCTCCTGATCGACTGGCGCGTCTTGGATCATAAAAGGGGAAAAGGGGGCTGCCCGTGCAGCCCCCTCTCAGGTGCTGGTGTTACGGAAGCTCCGTGGTGTCCTTCACGCGGAGGTAGATGTCCAACGCGCCCGCCGTCAAGGCGGACGGTGAACCACCCGTCGCGTTGGTGAACGTCGCCTGCAGGCTGACCGCCGACGTGGACGACGAGTTGGTGACGGTCACCGGGGCGAAGCCCGCGGTGCCGATGACACCAGCCGTCAACACGCTCGTCGAAGTGACGAACGCGTCGTTGTCGGAGGTTGAACCCACAAGGATGGTCATCGCGGTCGTACCCGCAAACGCGGTGGACACGTTGACCATAGCGCGGTCAACATACCACTTCGTCGGCGAGTTGCCGAGGGTGATGATCACGATATCGGACGATCCGGTCAGACCGGAAGCGGCGATATCAGAAGCAAGGATCGTGAACTTGCTGTTGAAGCCAGTCGTGGCCTGCTCCTGATTCGACAAAGGCGATACGCGATCGTCGTTAATAGCAATGGTGGAAGTAGCCATGGTAGTGGTCTCCTTGGTTTAGGGTTAGCTGGTCGCGGCGAACTTGCCGAGGCCCTTCGGGTTTTTGCAGACGAGGAGCAGCGCCGTGGAAACGAAGCCACGACGGCCGCCACCCTGATCCTCCAACTCATCAGCCTGCATGCCGAGCATGGTGCCGATACCGACGAGCGCCGGATCGATCACGTAGCCACGGGCCTTCTGCTGGTTGGTGGTGGTCGAGGGATCAGCACCGTCGAGCAGGCCGTTGAACATGTCGGGGATGATGGTGACCGTGTGGAAGTCGCCGTCATAGACCGTCACGTTCAGGGTGACCTTGCCCTCCGTGGCATCCTGCATGACCTGATAGGTCTTGGTGGTGCCGGAGGAACCCTCCACGCGCTGGAACTTCGAGACCGCACGCTTGAGCGAGGGGCCGGCGAAGAGCGTGTAGTTGCGGCGTCCGCCGTTCACTTGGAAGATCGACTGGAACACGTCGTTGAAGATCGACTCCGTGAGGGAGGCGGTCGCCGTGGTGTCGATGCTGGCCGAGGGAGTGAGGAAGGACGAGGGGACCGGGTTGGTGGTCTGGGCCGAAGCCTTGATCCACGAACCGAGACCGCGGGTCTTCCACGGCACAACGCCGTTGTCCGCCTGCATGTCGTTGTCGGAACCGATGGCCGCCTCGATGCTGCGCTTGATTTCGCGCATCGCCTTGACCTTCGAGTTCGCGACTTCGGACGAGACGCCCGCGGGATCGCTGGCCTCCTGCAGACGGGAAACCATCCACGGACGGCGGAACTGCTGAACATAGTTGCCGAAGCGGGCGCGATTCGCCGCCTCGTTGTTGAACGCCTGAACGTCCTGACCTTCCAGCACGCCGGAGAAGTCAACAGCCGCGAGGCTGTCGGCCTGCCAAGACTGGTAGGTATTGGTCACCTTCGTGGTCTTCGCGAAGGTGGACGTTTTCGGGCAATCCTCGGGTTCGAGGATGGTGAGGAAGTTCGTGAGATCTTCACGATCTCCCTGAACATTGTAGGTGGTAGTTGTAGCCATGATGATTAACGGTTAGTACGAAGTTGTTCACTACGCAGCAGAAGCGCCGCGGCCTCACTGGCCGTTACAGCGCCCTTCGTCCTCAACTTCTCCCTTTGCGCATCCAGCGCATTACGTGCCGCCGAGGCGGTCGGGATGCGTGGAGTCGAAGTGCCGGATGACACCGCCGTCTGATCTCCCGAAGGCTTGGCCGACGGGATGGTCTTGGGCTTGGGTTTCGGAGCGGGAGTGTCCCCTGACTTGGTGGATTTCGCCATCATAGCTTCCTGTTTGGCTCGTAGTGCCTTCAGTCCTTCCACCTGCACACCGACGATGAAGTCGGCATTAGGCAGATCCTGAAGCCACGGGTTGAGCCGGTAGGCTTGGACGGCGGCTTGGTAGTCCTCCGAGTTGGGATCCTTCAGAAACGGGAACATCTCAACGGCTTGCTGGGATGCCTGATTCTTTGCCGCGAGGAAGTTCTTCCTCGCTGGAATGTGATCCTCCATCGCGATCTCGGCCTTGCGCAACACCTCGCGAATCTGATCACGGTTGAGGGTTTGGTCCCCAACCTGAACACCTTCGCCAATGTCGTCCTTGGCCAACTGGTCCTTCGCCCATCGTGCGGCTTGCTTGGCTTGCGTCTCGTACTTTTCCAACGACTGGAAGTCGTTGTAGTCAGCCAAAGGCATGGTGCCTTTGGGCATCGGGGGTAGGGGATTCGCCTTCTCAGTCTCCGCCTTTTTCAAGGTGGCTTCCAAGTTGGCCAATCTCTCCTCCAACGCCTTGCGCTTCGCCACTTCCTCACTGACGCGCTTCTGGACCTTCTCGCGAATTCGGGTCTCCTTGTCCGAAGAAGTTTTCTGGGAAGGAACGTCCTCTTTGTCCTTATCCGTTTCGGTTTCAGGGATTTCTTCCCCTTCCGTCACGGCCTCGGGTTCGGAGGATTCGGGTGCGGTCTCTGCTGTTTCCGCGGATGTTTCTGTCGTTTCGGGAGCCGGTGGCTCTTCCGTGGCAGTGCCCTCCGCGCTAGGCGCTGGCGCTGGTTTTGGCTGCGCTTTTTGATCTTTCGCAAAAAGCATCGCCGCCGCCTGCGTCAACGAGACATTGCCTGACCTTTCTCCATCACCAGTATTGGAAGCCGGTGAAGCCGCTTCAGTAGTTATTTCGTTCATCACCAATCATGGCCGGTGAAGCCGCCCGCCCCTAACAGTTCATCACCAATCAAGGCCGGTGAAGCCGCCACCTGACCGCTAACATCATCACCATTTATGGCCGGTGAAGCCGCCAAGTCCGAATGGGAATCATCCGGTGAACATGACCTGTGTTTGAATTTCAGTCATGTCAACCGTCAAATGGCTTCCCGGCGTTTGTATTCGTCGTACACGCCGATGATATTCTTGAGGGCGCGGAGTTCGCCGATGAGCGCCATGGTGGTGCGGTCATCGCGTATGCTATCGTCACGACAGATATCCTCGATGACGACTTCCCGTTGCTCACGCAGCACTCCGATGAACTGCTGGAAATTCGTGTTCGGAATCAGCTGCGACATCGCCTCGGCGATGGCGCGTTGGCGGAATGTCTCGTGCTCGGTGTTCGTCATTTATGCCCCCAGTCGTCCAATCTTGGCGTTTTCGCGTTGCTGAATCTGGAACTGCAGTTGTTTGGTCAGCTTCTCGATGCGCTTGCCGAAGGGGTCCTGCGGGTTCTGCATGCGCTGCTGCACGACCGGATCGTTCTGCACGTAGCCTTGGATGACCTGCAGACCAAGCTCGGGCGGCGTGCCCATCTTGATGTCCTGATCCTGACCGGCGTAGATCTTGGCCAACGTGTCCTGCAGATCGCCGACCATCTTCTCCTGACCAACATCTTTCGGCTGGATGATGCGCTCGGCGATGGTGGGATCGATGGCCTCGATCATCGCCTGCAGCCATTCGCTGTAATCGACGACTCCCTCGCGATCGGCGGTCGCCACGATCTGGGCGATCTGCTTGATCTTCTCGAAGGTCTTCTCGGTGTCCATCGACTCAACCTGATAGTTGAGCACGAAGTCGTACTCCTCGTCCTGCCCGCCCTTGATGAACTGGATGGGGTCCTGCTGACGCAGGCCGACGACGCGGAAGAACACCTGCTCGGAGCCGAATTGCTGGTAGAGTGACCAGATCTGCCGGTACGCCTTCGACCAACTCGTCATGAACTTGTCGGTCTCAAACTGGTTCTTCATCAGCGCGAACTGCTGATCGCCAGTCGCCGACGCAAATCCAAGGTAACGGTTGAAGTCGTTGCGCAGTTGCGTCTCGCTCGCCTCCGTGTTGCCGTCGGGCATCGGACGGTCGAGGAAGTGGTACTCGTTCGGACGACGCTCGGGGATACGGGCACCGGCACCCCACCGCGCCGGCGGACGACCGACCGGATAACCCATGGGCGGCAGGATCGCCAATGACGCCGCGTCGATGCGGCTGTCCTTGTGCACCTTGATCTGATCCTGCAACGGCTTGCCCACTTCCGGAATACCACGGCTGTCGTGCAGACGACGGGAAAGGAACTCGCGGCGATGGATCACGAATGGGTACTGGCCATGGGCATATCCCAACAGCCCGTGCTTCGCGTAGCCCTTGTGCTCATTGCCATCCGGCCCCATGAGCGGAGTGAAGATCGTGAGGTAGATGCCGGGAATGCCATCCTCGTCGGACAAACGCTGATAGGCGTACACGACACCAATCAGATCCGGCATCTGCTCCTGAATGTAATTGAACGACCTAGAATGGACACGGATGTACTCATTGGTCGTCGGAGTGATGTAGCGTCCGCGGCAACTAGCGATGGCCGCATCCACCCATGCCTCATCCCATCCTTCCGTCGCCGAGAACGAACGCAGCTGCTCGGCTGAGAAGTACTGCACGCGATAGATCGCGGGCGCAGTCTCCAGATCGGTTGAGGAGGTGGGGATGAACAGGTTCTCGTCGAGATTGAAAGCGCGGATGACCGGACGGGATTTCTCCCTGCCCACGACGGGAACCGTGGTGCGGCCGGACTCCTGCAACTCCTTCAGCATCTTCTTCGCCTTGGATGCCGTGCAGCCGTAGATCTCCTCGAAGAGCGACGCCAGAGTCTCGGACATCGCCGGATCGGTCAGCATCACCGTCACATCCGCTTCGGGGAACTGGGCCTGCAAATCGGAAATCTGCAGCGTCAGCAGGGTCTTCTCCCGCGTCATCTCCCAGAATTGTCCCGTGGCGGCGATACCTTTCTCGCACAGGTAATTGCACAGCAGTTCCACTTCCCGGTCGATCTCGGGAATCTGCGTATGCACCAGCCACTTCATGAAATTGCTGACGATCTTGGCGCGCTTGAGGTCGTTGCCCTCGACCGGAACCGCCACCAGCTGTGCCTTGTTGAAGGCCATGCACAGCATCGCCACCTTGGCGTTGATGGCCTCGTCGGTTAGGAATACGCGCAGATCACTCGCTCCATCCCACGGAGTCGGATCGATCTTCGCACCTTCACGGGCATGCTTGCGTCCGTCGGCTGACTGCCCGTCCCAGAGGGCGAAACGCGTGTCGTAATTCTCGCGGCACTGATCGACGTACGGCTGCAGGTTGCTGGTGCAAAGCTCGAAGTCGCGCTTTAGCGACGCGTAATTCGGGCCTGCTTCGCCCTTCGGGGCTTGCTGCAGTCCAAGGTCACTCGGAACAACGTCCGTATTGGTCCCGTCGTAGGAACTCACAAACAAATTGTGGGATTACGGATTATCCAAGTCAAGACCCCAATGTGTACTGCTTCTTGTTCTTGGTCTTGGCTGCCAGACGTAGCGACTTCATCCAGCTGTGACGCGAGATGTTTTTGGGTTTGGACCCATGTTTTCCTTTCATCAGTAAACTCCAGTGCGGTTGTCGGGATCGACGAGATCAGCCTCGTCGTAGAACCGAGGATTGGATACAGCGATGTAGCGTAGCGCGTCAATCGGATCCTTTGTCGCCTCGTCTTTGCCGCCCTTGGCCGTGTACTCCTGCATGGCGAAGATGAAGTTCTGGCACTCCTCGCTGATGAAGAGGTGGGGCGCGTTGACGGAACTAATCTCCTTCTCCTCGTCGTACGCCAGCTTGTTGGCGATCAGCTGCAGACCGTTGTCCACGTCCACGCCCGGAGCGGGGATGACCGTCATGTCCTCGTCGTCCAGCTGGCTGATGATGGTCACGGCACCCTCGGCGGATTGCTTTTCGGCCGCACCCAGCCGCGGATCGATGAACCGCTCGAAGATCTCCTCGCTGCCTTCAAGGTCACGGATCAACTCCACGTAGTCCTTGATGCCCTTCTTGCTTCCCTTCTGGGCCGGACCCGCCTTGCCCTCCGGTCCGCTGCCGGGCAGAGCCCAGTCGTCGTGGTCGGGCCATTCGCGGTACACCCACCACGTGTCATCCGCATCCACCGCTATCCAAAGCATAAACCAGTTCTTGGATCCCGCGGGATCAATGGCCATGTAGCGGGTGACCTTGTACTCCGGATTACGTACCCATGGCAAATCTTTCGCCGCCACCACGTTGTACTCCTTATTAAACGCAGGGAACGCTCCGCTTACTGACTTGACCGGAATGCCATGGGCACGGGCAAGAATCTCGTCCCGTGGACGACCGCGCACTTTGCGCAGGAAATCGCCCGTATCGATGAAGGGATTATCCTCAGTCCAGAAGTAGAAGATCGCCGCACCCGGACGGGACAGCGACTCCTGCATGACCGGCAGGTCCGTCTTGAGGATCGATGACCTGCGCTTCTCCAAGGTGCGCGTACGACCGAGGATGTCCTGAATCAGCGGTGTCCAGCCCGACAACGTGGTGAAGGTCAGGATCACCCGGCCGTGGTAGTCGGTCGTGCGGTAAATCAGGGTCTCGAACATCTTGGGCGGGATCTCCTCGTCGGCCCAGATCAGATGGGCCTTGAAGCCTTCCGTCACCTGCGCGTCCTGCTGGTACTGGCGGTAATTGCCAAACTTGATCGTGCCGCCGCGCTTGGCTCCCGGCAGCGGTGGCAGGATGCAGACATTATCCGTGAAGCCGTTCTTCTGGCTGTATTGCACGCTATGGTACACGCCCTTCTTCGTCGGCAGCGTGCGGATGTTGAGAGGCAGCGCGTCCCAGATGAACCGCTGCTGGTCCTCCACGCTGCGGTCCTCGTTCACATGGTACGCCCGCACCTCCGCCTGCGGGATCGTGGCCGCGGCCCAGACGCACAGCCGCGACGCGAAGCTCGACTTCGTGCTGCGTTGACCGCCAAGGATGACAATGATCGGGTACTTCTTCCATGCGTGCATCACGCTGCGCCAAGAAGGAAGGATCCAGCCCGAGCCCACGGGATTCTGCTCGGCCCGCTGCTCCGCGTACTTGCGGGCATTGGCGTAGCGCACCAGCTGGTCATGGGGCAGTTTGGCCAGCACCTCCCGCGAATGCGGCGGGATCCACTCTATCCCGAAGTCCGGTTGATACAAGTCGGCCAGCTGCTGTGGATTTACCATTCTGGTATTGACGGTGGGGCTTTGTGCCCCATCGTCAAGCCGATGAAGACGCAGGTGCGCATTGACCTACATCTTGTCCCGGCCTTGAAAAAACTCGCCAAACGGAACCGCCGGTCCATAACCGGGGAGGTCAACGCCATTTTGTTCGCGCAACTCACCAAGAGAAAGTCCTGACCATGCCGTTCGATTCCAAAGCGCAGATGCGCTACCTGTACGCCAAGGAGCCCGCCGTCGCCAAGCGTTTCACCGAGGAGATGAAGCGTGGCGGCAAGTCCTTCAAGGCTCTGCCCGAGAAGGTGTCGGCCAAGAAAAAGAAACGGAGGATGTGACCATGGACAAGGGAGTACGCGATTACATTTTGAAGAACGCCGGAGTGTCGGGCTACAACAGCCCGAAGCGCACCCCGTCGCACCCGACCAAGTCCCACATCGTCGTGGCCAAGGAAGGTTCCAAGGTTAAGACGATCCGCTTCGGGCAGCAGGGCGTGTCCGGCTCGCCAAAAAAGGCGGGCGAAGGCGCGTCCTACCGCAAGCGCCGCGAGTCGTTCAAGGCCCGTCACGCGAAGAACATCGCCAAGGGCAAGATGTCCGCGGCTTACTGGGCGAACAAGGTGAAGTGGTGAGGTGATACTTGTACCCGAGCAACAAGGCCAGCGCCAAGGTCGATGAGATGATCCGCGAGTTCCGTGACGTGAAGGAGATCGTCGCGGAAACCAAACTCGATCGCTTGCAGGTGCTGGGAAGGTTGGCGAGGCAGGGGTACAAGAAGTACTACATCACCGACGCGGAGCGGCGCTACCTGCTCTGGCGCAGGAAGGCGGATCAGGTATGACCCGCGAGCAGATCGACGAATGGCTGAAGGAGCGAGGGATGTCCACGCTTCTGGCCGACGGGCTGGACGGTGCGTTCCTCGGCGTGGATGAGAACGATGGCGCGGTGCGCGCCGTCTACTCCATCGAGGAGTGCATCCGGATCCTGTCCAAGGACATGACCCCCGAGGAAGCGGAGGAGTATTTCTGGTACAACACCGCGGGTGCTTACGTCGGTGAACAAACGCCGCTCTTCATCCACACGCCGTGAACAAAACCTACCGCTTTACCCCATGGCCCATCATCAACGACAACACGAGGTGTACTCATGCGAATGATAAACAAACTTCTGGCCGGGTTCGGCCTGCAAGTAGTCAACCGGACAGACACGGAAACGGCATCCGCCATCAACGAGGCAAACATGGAGGCGTTCCGCAGGACGATCCGCGATCTGCAGGAGGAGATCTCCGGCATGCGTGAGCGTAACCGCGAACTGGTAAAGCGCGTGGCAAGGCACACCGCCAGCGCGCACTACTACAGGAAGAACTACCTGCGGCTGAAGAGCGGCGATCAGGAGACGATCGGCTCGTAGTACGCGTCGGAGCCGACCTGATCCACCAGCTTGGCCCTGACCATCGCGTGCACGGGATAGGTCGTGCCGCGTTTCCACAATGTGGCGCGTCGCTGATCGGGCAGGCGCACCACCAGCATGCGGTGGTTGATGGGCTGCCCGACCACGACCAGATCGGTCTCCACCGGCCAGCGCGACTCGATCGGAGCCGGCGGCGTGGCGGGCGATGACGGTAGTGGCGACGCGTGGGGTTTGGGTTCGATCACCTGCTTCATGGCTTCATCGGGTGGCGCGACCACCTCCGGCGGCGCGTCGGCGTCAGCGGGCAGGCGGATGTCAAGGATGTCAATGTTCCACTCGGTGGCTCGCTTGCCAGCCTCCTCCACGTCACCACGTACCAATAGCGAGCGCAGGATGGCGCGGCGGTTGATGTTGATGCGGTCTTGGTTGCTCGCCTTGCGGCTCATATCACGTCCTCCGGTTTAAGATTCTCCACGTCGATCTCCTCATTCACGACAACAGGCACGGTGTCCTTGTTCTCCTCAACCGGGATCGGCTCCGGCGTGAACGCTGGTCCTCCCGCGGGCTGCGGCAGCAGGGCGGCGATGATCTCGTCGCGGCTCTTGTCCCCGTAGTTGTTCACCTGAATGTTCACCTGCGCGGAGCCCAGTTGCGCACGGGCGTCGAGCGCACGGCGCTTGTCCTCGGTGACGGAGAAGATGAACCCCAGTTCGCCCGGCTTGAACTCGTCGTTGTCGATCTTCTCCTCGATGCGCCCCGCGATCTTGTCGGAGATCTGCGCCAGCTTGTGCGCCAGCTTCTGGTTGAATTCCTCGATCGTCATGTTGAGGGCGCGGGAAATGCGCTGGCAGTCTTTTTTGCTCGGGGGATCCATCTTGAACTGCGCAGGGGTGATGCGCTTGCCAGTCAATGCACGCTCGACTGCGGCGTCGATCGCCGCATCGGGATCGATGGGTTTCACGGGATTAAGAACGCCTTTCGGCCGACCAGCCTTGCGTCCATTTGATATTCCGCCGTTCACGGCTGGAGTCCAAAAACCTGTTGAGGATTTGTCAAGGGTCCGGTACATGCGCGGGCATGAACTTCCTACGGACCATGTCCCTGCAGCGCATCGCCGATTTGCTGAAGGTAAAGCTGGATGGCGAAACGCTGAAAACCCAGAGCAACTTGGACATTGTCGCCGGACCCAACATGCGGTTTGTGCAAACGGAAGCCAAGGACCTGACCACGCTCACGGTAACGGCGGGAGGAGCGGATGGCACATGGGGATACTGGGGTGCTTTTTACGATACAACCGACCAGACCATCACATCAACCACGACCGCGTACGTGGTGAGTCTTAACAACTCGAACCCCGGTAACAACGGTGTGTCGGTGGTGGGGGGCACCAAAGTCACGGTGACTCATCCGGGAATCTACAACATTGCCGTATCAGTGCAGGTCACCAACGCAGCGGTGCAAATTTACGATGCTTGGTTCTGGTTCCGGAAGAACGGGGTCGATATTGCCAACAGCTGTTCCCAAGTGTCGGTGCAACAAAGTCACGGCGGCAACCCCGGAGCCCTGATCTTTTACGTCAATATCTTCGAGTCACTGGCCGCCAACGACTACATCGAGCTTGTTTGGAACGCCAACAACACGTCAATCTCGTTGGAAACCATAGCCGCGGCAGTTTCTCCGACCAGACCTGCTATTCCCAGCGTCATTTTAACTGTGAACCAAGTGTAAAAGTGGCTGGGGTGTAGGGGGTTGGGCATAGTTTGCACTGCAAATTTTTAGTTAGGGGTGTGAAACGATAATACGCGCACCACCGCGCCGGCGGCCGACCCCCTCCCCCCCTGTCGCCGCGCCCTGCTAGGCTGTAACACGTCGCCGCCGGCCACGTTTGCGCCGCTGTAGCCCTGCGGCCATGCGCTTTTGCCCCCGTAACTGGCTCACAACCAACGACTTCCGCGAATGGCTGTGCACAATCCTCATTATGTTAAGCCCCGCAACCTGTTGCAGGGATGAGGGATAGGGGCAAACGGGGCGGCGGCGAGGCGCATCTGCCGTTTTCCGCGTCATCCAGCGAATCGGTTCTCTGGATACTTCGTACCCGTTCCACCAATACGCCGTACCCGTTCCGCCGATACAGCGTATCCGCTGCGGTGGATACGCTCTGCGGCCTTGCGCCGCTTCAGCCCTGCACCGTTGCGGCGAGTGAGCAAAAAAGCCCCGAGCAACTCCGAGCAACTCCGAGCAACTCGCAGCAACTTGCAGCAACTTGCAGCAACGGTCAGCCGATCAGCCCTTCCATCCGCTGGGCATCGGTGGCACGTATCCAATTTTTCCGGACGGCTTTTTCGACGCTCTTCCCCCAGAGGTCAGCGCCGCAGCACCGGCACGCCTCGAAGTGATACCATACCTCCCGCTCGTCGCCGCATCGCCGACACCGCAAGTGGAGCGTGTTCGCCTTCCCTCTCCATCGCCGCATCGGCGTCGGGCCGATGCACAACCGAGCAACCTGTTCCTCCGGTGCGCCGTGGCACCACAACGTGAGGACCCGTGCGGCGTGCTGGTCCACCATCCGTTTGCGGCGGCACCGTTCGCACCGCACCCGAGCGTCGCCGGCCGGCTTCGCTTCGCCGCAGTTCTGACAGCGCCACGTCTGCCGGCAGCGGAGCCGGTAGCGTTGCCGAGCCGGCAGGTCACCCATGCCGTCCTCGACCCGCTGCACCGGATCGCCTCCAGCGGCGAACAGGTGTCTCCATTTTCTGGGGACGCGGCCATTCTGCACGGGGAGCGACGGTTTCCTATTCCCTTGGGTTCTCATGCTCTCTTTTTTTCTTCTTCGCTATCAAAGAAAATTCCGTCGCTACCCGTACAGAGTAGCCAATTTCCTGATACGCGTCTCCGCCGCTTGGATACTTTGGTCATTCCCTCACTCTACGCCCCTCGCCCGAAAATTCTACGTGAAATTTTCTAACTGCTTGTCGTCAACGACTTACGCAGATTTGAGTGACAGAAAATGTCACTTCGACGCTGCAATGTGCTTGACCTGCCAACTTGTTTCCCCCTTGGTGGTGGCTCGTTAGTTGTTCTTTCCGGTCCTCGGACCGAGCGGCGAGTTCGCCGCTTCACCAGCCATCACCCGCTCCGGTCTCACGGGGCAGTCACCGACGCAAGGGGATGGCCAAGGGAAAACAAAAGCCAGCCGGCGGCCCCTAGTAAGGCCCCCGTGCTGCACGGGATGCGGTGCTCGCCTTACAAGCGAAGACGCCGCGACCGTCCCGCCAGCCGCGAAACCCGCAAGGGGGGAGTGGCTGATCGACGACCGCCGGCCAACGTGCCTGTGAAGGTCGAGCACACCCCCGCGAGTCGCATCGCGGTGCGGCCCTGACTGTGGCCAGTGGGGTGCTCGGCGATGGATGCCAGCCCATCCATCGCGCCGCCTGACACCAGCGAACCCATGGCGACCGTCGAAAGCTAGGCAACCGCCGCACGGCAAACCAAGCGCACCCGAGAACCCTTTCCGGTGCCGCCGACTGAACCAACCCGCGACGCTGCCTTTGGCCCATGCAATGGCCCCCAGAGTAATGCGACCACCCGCCGCCGTCGCGGCAGGTGCCGGTCCCAAGTCCGGAAAACGCAGAGGGTCTCAACGTCAGCATCCAAAAATCCGATACATCCCATGTCCTCCATCGATACCAACATCCCCGCTACCGCCGCCGTCGAGCGTGGCGCTTACCTCGTCGCCGCCTACGACGACAACCACGACCTGCTCACGCTGGAAGTCCCCGCAGGATGGGACGACGTGAAGCATCTCCACGCCCGCGTCATCTCCTTCGCCGGCCGGCGCTTCGGCTTCACCGGCTGGAACAGCGACCACAATCTCGCCTACTTCGCCGGCAACCGTCCGTTCGCCGTGCGCTGAACCCCTGTACCCTTTGTCCTGATACGTCCTCAACCTCAACCATCGATCCAACATGTCATCCACGTCATCCTACCTCGCCTCGCTCATCAACGCCCGCCAGCGCGTTCTTTTCGTCGGACCTCCTGGGTGCGCGAAGACCGCCCGCGCCATCGCCGCCGCCAAGGCGACCGGCCACGACCTCATCGTCTTCCGCGCCTCGCTCGCCGAGCGTGTGGACCTCGGCGGGTGCTTGGTGCCCGACGCCGCCGCCGGCGTGACCCGCGCCCTGCCGCTGGAGTTGCTCCACCGTCTGCGCACCTCGACCGCGCCGACGATCCTCCTCCTCGACGATCTCGGCCAAGCGCCCATCGACGTGCAGAACGGCGCGATGTCGCTGTTCGACGCCGGTGCGCTGCCCGACAACGTGCTCATCTGGGGCGCGACCAACCGCCCCGCCGACAAGGCCGGCGTCGTCGGTCTCTCCGAGCCGCTGCGCTCACGCTTCCACCAAGCGTTCAACATCGCCACGCCCACCAGCGAGGACAAGGCCGACGGCGGCACGTTCCTCGCCCCGTGGAAGGAGGAGGTCGAGTCGTGGTGCGACTGGGCGACCGACGCCGACTTCGCTCCGGAGATCATCGCGTGGCACCGCTCGACCACCGGCCGCACGCTCTACGCTTGGCGGCCCGTATCCGATCCGTCGGTACGCCTCCCCGACTTCCGGTCGTGGGAGACCGTCGGCCGGCTCTGGTCCGCTGGTCTGCGTGACCTGCGCACCATCTCCGCCACGATCGGCAAGGGTGCCGCCGCGGAGTTCCTCGCCTTCGCCGCGTTGGCCGACCAGTTGCCGACGCCGCAGCAGGTGTGGATGGACCCCGACGGTGCGCCGGTGCCGTCCGACCCCGCGGCGCAGTACCTCATCGCCGCGATGCTCGGCCGCGCCGCCGAGCCGAAGTACGCCGAGCCCCTCGTGCGCTACTTCAGCCGGCTCCCTCGCGTGATGGGAGCCTACTGCGCCCGCGACGCGTACAAGCGTCTCGGTGCCAAGCTCGCCGGCAACGCCGCGTGGCAGAAGTGGTGGCTCGCGAACAGCGCGCTGTTCGAGGCCCGCGGCTGATCACTCGGGGCGCTCCTTCACCGGAGCGCCCCTTCCCTTTCCTCCCGTATCGATCCAACCAATACAACATCCGATCAACTAGTTCCTACCATGTCATCCATCATCGCCCGTAAAGCTGTCATCGCCTCCTTCTCCTCCGGTCAATGGCGCGTCGTCCGCCGCCACGCCGCCGAAACCAAGGCCGAGAACGCCCGCCACGGTCTCACCGACGAGGCCCGCGTGGACGTGAAAATCTGCAGCCACCCCGCCTTGGAAGAGGCTGGCCGCATCATCACCGCGGCCCGCGCCGACCACTACCGCCTGACGGTGCCCGCGGCCGACCGCGGGATGCGGCTGCTCGCGGGTGCTCGTCAACTGGAGCACTCGTCGATCCTGCAGGGTCACGCCGCCGCGTTCCAGCGCGCCGTCGCGACCTTCGTCGCGGAGTACGACCGCGTGCGCGCCGACGCGCCGGCGCGGCTGAATGGTCTCTACGTCGCGAGCCATTGGCCCGACGTGGACGTGGTGCGCAACGCGTTCAATCTCACCTGCCGCTACCTGCCCGTGCCCTCGCTCGGGCAATGGGACGAGTGGCTGAAGGAGTCCGCCGAGACTGCGACCACCGAGTTGCGTGAGCGGATCGGCGAGGCCCTGCGCGCCTACGCCGAGAAACTCGCCGACCCCGACAAGATTTTCCGCGACTCGCTCATCACGAATCTCGCGGACATCCTGAACCTCGCGGCTGATCTCAACCTCGGCAACGACCCGAAGGTCGCCGAGTTGGTCGAGCAAGCCCGCCAGCTTGCCGCGGTCGATCCCGACCAACTCCGCGAGGACAAGACGCTGCGCGCCGACTCCGCCGTGCGCGCCGCTGACCTCTGCTCCCTGTTCTCCCTGTAACCCATCAACCTGTTCCTCCCATGACCAAAACAACCAAGTCCCTGCCCATCGCCATCGACCGCGCCCGCTGGTGGACGCTGTCCAATCCCGCGACCGTCTTCTACGGCTCGCTCGCCACGCATCTCGTCGATGTCCTCGACGAGTCCATCACGACCGCCGCCACCGACGGCAAGCGCATCCTCTGGAACCCCGACTTCGTCGCCAAGCTGACCGACGAGGAGGTGCGCTTCGTCCTCCTGCACGAGGCTCTGCATTGCGCCCACGCCCACTTCGACCGGCTCCCGCTGACGAGCGAGGGCAACGAGGCCGGCGACTACGCCATCAACCTGATCCTCTCGCGGATCGACGGCATCAAGATGCCGAAGGATGGTCTGCTCGACCAGCGGTACGAGAACATGGCCGAGGAGGAAATCCTCGCCGAGTTGGCCAAGCGCCCGAAGCAGATCGGCCGCAACCCCAAGCCCAACGCCGGCGGCGCTGGTAACCAGCCCGCGGATACGGGCGGGTGCGGTACGTTCATCACGCCCGACCAGTCCCCCAACGCTGGCGGCAAGACGCTGCGCGAGAAGTGGGAAGAGGCTGTGATCCAAGGCGAGATCGCCGCCAAGGCTCTGGGCCGCGGCGACGTGCCCGCCGACATGCAGCGGGTGCTCGACCGCGTGCGCGCCGTCGAGGTGGACTGGAAGCGCGAGATGGCGGACTTCGCCCGCACGGTCATCAGCGACCGCGCCGACTGGTCCCGCAGCACGCGCCGCATGGCCACGCAGCCGGTCATCTACCCGCGTCGGATGCGCGACCGCGTCGGCACCATCGTCGTGGTGCGTGACACGTCGGGCTCCATCGACCGCGACCTCTGCTCCGAGTTCAGCGGACAAGTGACCAACTTGTGCGCCGATCTCCGCTGCAGCGCCATCGTGCTCGACTGCGACACCCGCATCCACGCCGAGTATCGCCTCGACGCTGGAGACGAGTGCCCGCTCGACGCCCGAGGTGGTGGTGGCACCGACTTCGCCCCCGCGTTCGACCGCGTGCGTGAACTGATCGATGGCGGCGAGGACATCGCCGGCATGATCTACCTCACCGACTTGGACGGCTCGTTCCCCGACGAACCGGCCGACTACCCCGTGCTCTGGGCCGCGTACAACACGACCGGCTCCGCGCCCTTCGGCCGCACGATCCACGTGAAGAAGTAGGATGCCTGACCCTCTGCCCCTGCCGCCCTGCGGCGGGGGCAGCAGTCAGCCATTCGGCTGTATCCAAAAACCAACAACACAACAACATGAGCGCAGAACAAATCCTCATCCGACTGATCAACTCCGCGGCCTTTTCCCAAGGCTTGCACGACGCCCTGCACGTGGGGCGTTACGACCAAGAGCATCACGACCGACTGCGCGAGGACAACCCGAGCGAGGCGTCCTCGTACAAGACCGCTTACGACGTGGGCATCACGCTGTATTGCGAAGCCAACAACCTCACCGACTGACGTATCCAACAACCAACAACACAACAACATGACCACGACCAACAACCCGACCGCCAACCCCAACCTGACCGACGCCGAGTGCGACGCGATCCTTCGTCGTCTGCACGCAGATGTCCGGCCCGACCGTACCGCGATCAACATCGTCGATTGGACGCTGTATCGCCGCTCGCAATACGCCAACTTCGACGAAGCCGTGCGGCATGGCGCCATCACCGAGATGCGCGACGTGTTCGGCTACACTTCCGCCGTCGATTCGCTGCTCGCGATGGAGCAAACCGCCAACCTGCTCGATCATCGCTCCGCCACCGACGACGTGCGAATCATCATCACGGTCGACAACGTGCACCTTCCCGAGTGCGCGCTCGCCGACGCAACCCACGAGATTCACCGGCACATGGTACGCCAAGGCTGGTACACCATCACCCCCAGCAACTGACCAACATGATCACCACGTCCCGCCAGAACTGGAGCCTCAACTCCATCGTGCGCGTCGGCTTCCTCCGCCTTCGCGTGATCGCCGTCATCCCCACGCCGGCCAACCACGAGCCCGACCAGTACGCCCTCGAATCCCTCGACGGCACCCGCTGGTACAGGTTCACGCCCCACCTCGGCATCCACCGCGTGGATACACGCGCCAACGCCATCGAGCCAACCTTCTGACCAACATGATCAACCATAGCCAAGCGCGCCTCGACAAGGCCCGCCATTACCAAGACGTGACCCGCGGCCTCACTCCTGTCTGCTACGAGTGGGGCCTCCAGAACGTGGACGGTGCATGGTATCGGCTCCTCCGCGAGCCGCACCACACCGACCAAGACATCGCCCGTGCCAAGTCGTACCTGCGCAACTCGCAGGACGTGGTCTCCCTGACCGTCGAACACCTCAACCCATGACCTCAACTCCCATGCGCCCTATGCAACTCCCTTCCACTGCCCGCCGCCTTCGCCTCGGCGATACCGTGCGCGATGGCGACTGGATGATGTCGCCCGATGGCACCGTCCAGATCGACTACGAATCGATCTGGATTGGAACGCTGATCAAAGCCAGCACCCCGTGGCGATTCTACCGTGTGCCCGATCAACCCAAGGTCGATCCCATGATCGCCGCGACCAAACGTATCCGCGCCAAGACTACACTCGGACAACTGGAAAAGCTGTTGGCCGAGCGCGCCAAGGCGCAGCGCCGCGTCACCCTTGCCCGTGACCGGCTCGACCTGATCAACCGCAACATCGCGAAGCTCGCGCAGACCATGGCCGAGCAACGCTTCGACTCCGACCTCAATCAAGTAACGCAACCAACCACCTGACCTGTTCCTACCATGAAAAAATACGACCTCATCCAGACCGCCCTGTTCATCCTCGCCGCCGCTTGCCTCGGCGTTGTCTCCGCCGCCGCCCTGATCCGATCCATCGCCAACCTCGTCCTCTCCTGACCCATGTCCTCGACCTCACCGACCCGCTGGAATCCCGAACTGATCGACGAACTTGTTTCCCACGGCTTCGACCGCGACGCCCTCGTCGCCGACGATGCCGACACGTTCACGCGCCACGACAACGCCCGCTTCCGGTACATCAGCGCGACGCCCGTAAAGGCTGCCGGCTACGTGCCCAGCACCGACAGTCGCAACGGCACGCGCATCAAGCTGTACGTGCGCGAGATCAAGTACCCCTACGCTCACATCTCCCGCCGCGTCGCGCCGCTGGTCATCCTGACCACGAACCCGCGGTGGAAGAAGAGCCTCGCCCGCTGGATGATCACCACCACCATGCTCCTCACCGAGGAGGTGTGGCAGAAGGAGGACATCGAGAAGGCGAAGGAGAAGCGCAAGGAGGACCAACGGAACAACAAGTTGTCCTCGTTGCTCGACGAGTTCGACATCACCCCCGCGCAATGGCCCTTCCGCATCAACTGGGACTGGCAGGAAACCCACGAGTCGCCGGTCAACGTGGCGTCGGTGCTGCCCTTCAGCATCAACCCCAAGCGCCACAACTGGGACGGCGACACGCAGGTGAAAAAGATCGGCCGGCTGATGCTGTTCCTCCATCAGGAGAAGTGGATCAACCTCGACGAGAGCAAAGGGCGCGACGACCTGTGAAACTTTGTATCCAGATACTGGATATGGGCGGGGAGTTCGCAATGAAACGGCCGGACAAGACCACCAGAGTCTACTCCCGACCACGCGAGAACATCTCCATCATCCACGACGATGGCGAACCGCTGGATCCCGCCGCGCTGGAGGACCGCATCAACATGCGGCGTTTCGGCTACAAGGCGCTGGAGTCACGGCACAACCGGCTGCGCGTGTTCCGTATCCTGAATACTGATACTCCACTTCCAGTTGAAATCTGGAGCGACGAGAACCACTCGTTCTTCAATCCCCCCCACTTCGATTTCTGGATCGACAAGGGCGGCGACATGCGGGATCGGTCCAACGTTGTTGTGTTTCGTGGTCCACCGATGGGTCACGTTGAGGCATAGAGGACATAAGGGAGCCCCCACCGCTTCGGCGGTGGGGGTTTTTGCTTTACAGCAATTCGTTTTGCTGTCTGCTCCGCGACCTCCCATGTCCCTGTCACCGTCGGCAATCGCGTCGTTGCTCGGCCGCCTCGGCCGCGGCAAACCCAAGACGCTCACCAAAGCGGAGCGCGCCCGTCGCGCCCGCAGCCTCGCGGTGGCACGCAAAAAACGCTGGTCCTCATGAGCACTTACTTCGGCGGCAACCCCGCCAACATGGGCGTCGTCCACGCCCTTCCGCACAACACGTTCGCCGATCTTGTGGAGAACCTGTTGCGCGTTCCCGTCATCCTCGCCGTCACCAAGGCGCAACTCCTCGCGATGGACAAGGTCGCCGCGGGCAAGGCCAAGGCAACCGACTACCTCGTGCCGGCCACGTTCGCCGGCAACCCGTCGCCGCGGCGCACCGAGCACGCACTGACCTGTCCGCTGGTGTTCCTCGACATCGACGATGCCGACGAGGCCAAGCGGGTCCTCGCCGCTGGTCCGGCCAACCTGTTGGGCGATCTCTCCGCGGTCGTGTACCACACAGCCCGATCCACACCGGCCGCGCCCCGCCTGCGCGTGGTGGTGAGCGCGGAGAATGTCCCTGCCGCACGCTATGCCGACGCCGTCAACACGGTCGCCGCGATGATGGGCCTGTCCGCCGTGACCCGCGAATCGCAGGTCGCCGTGCAGCCAATGTTCCTGCCGACATGTTTCTCCGATGATTCATCCGACCCCATCATCCATTGCCACACCGCCGGCCGGCCCTTGGTCTTCGACAGCGCGGCCATCTCCCCGCTGAAGCCCTCCGGTCAAGGGCAACCAACCGGCTCGGTCGATGACGATGGCACGGTGGTGGGTGGGTTGGAGAACCTGCGGGATACCATCGACGGCATCGAACCCAGCGACGTGGTCTCCGCGCTGGAAGCCATTGATCCCGACTGCGCGATGCAGCAATGGGTCGAGATCGGGATGGGGCTGAAGCACCAATTCGGCGAGGACGGTTGGCCCCTCTGGCGCGACTGGTCCGCCAAGGCCAAGAGCAAGTACGCCGGCGAGTCGAAGACCCGCCGGAGATGGGACTCGTTCACGGCTAACCCAACCAACCGGACACCCGTCACCCTTCGCTCCGTCCTGCGTATCGCCGAGGAGGCTGGGTGGGACAACACGCTGGCGGGTGAGAGCGTGTACGGGAAGCTGGCCGATTGGATCGCCAGTTCGTCGCGATCAACGGAGGAACTTCTTGATCACGGGACCAACCGCATCGCCGATGCCGCACCGCTGGTAGGCTCGGTGAAACAGGCGGCGCTGGTGGGCACGCTGGCCCGTGTCATCCGCGCCCGTGGCATCGCGGGAGTGAGCGTGTCCTCGCTCAACAAGGCGGTGAAGGAGCGGATCGAGGAGGTAGCCAAGGCGCAGAACCCGTCCGGTCCTCCGCCATGGTCGAACAACATCGTCTTCGTCACCGCGAGCAACCTGTTCTACCGTCACGTGGACAACCGCAAGATGCGGCCCGACGTGGTGGACCTGATCTACCGTTCGCCCGAACCCGACAAGCCGGCGCGCCAGTACTTGGTGCACGTGGCGAACATCAAGGTGGTGGAGAACCTGCGCTACGATCCGACCACGACCGACCGCTTCGTCGTCCACGGGGGCGTGCCCTACTGCAACACGTACCGTGTGACGTATCCAAACGCCGACTACAGTCAGCTCGATGAGGTCGCCGAGTTCTTCACCGCTCATGCCGATCGGCTCTTCGGCCCGACGTGGTCGAGACACATGATCGACTACGGCGCGTACATGGCGCAGCATCCCGGCAAGAAGATCCGCTGGGCTCCGCTGGTGCAGAGCGGAGTGGGTGCGGGCAAAGGGTTGTGGGCCGGCTTCCTGACCGTGGCCTTGGGCCAGAGCAACGTGCAGCGGCTGGCCGCGGAGCACGTGCTGGAGGCGACGTACAATTCATGGGCGAGCGGCTACCAGCTGACGGTCATGGACGAGGTGTACAACGTGGGGCACAACAGCCATCGCGTGATGAACAAGTTGAAGCCGTCCATCTCGGACGACTTCGTCTCGGTGCGTGCGTTGTACGAGCCGGTGCAGACGGTGCCGAACGTGATGAACTTCATCATGTTCACCAACCACCACAACTCGTTGGCCGTTCACGATGACGACCGACGGTACTTCGTCCTCAAGTCCCCGCTGCAATCCCTCTCCGACATCTCCGCCCTCGGGGGCGACGCGTATTTCCAAAAAGGATACGACCTGTTGCGCACGCATGCCGGCGGGGTCCGCGCCTTCTTTGAATCATGGGGCATCGCCAAGGATTTCCCCGCTGAAGGTCGCGCCCCCGTGACCCCGTTCCTGAAGGAGCTTGCCGCCGCCACCGCTTCGCCCCTTGCCGCGGCCGTGCAGGAGGTCATCGATGACCAACCGCACGCGCTCGTCCGCCGCGATCTGGTGTCGATGCACGTGCTGCGCGCCATGCTTCCGCCCGACCGGCTGCCGCAGTTCAGCGATCAAGGATTGTCCGCGGTGCTGCGGGAGAAGGGCTTCGTGTCCGTCGGCCGGCACGATCTGGAGGGAGTTCGCCACAACCTCTGGGCGCGTGGCCTTGCCGGCGATCCGGTGCAGGAAGCCGCGACCCGCCTCTCCGTTTTGTGAAACAAATCTCTTGACGCGGTGACAGAAACTGTTTCCGTCACTCGTACATGAACAAACAAATTATCCTTTGGGAGGGAGCCCTCCCAAAACTAGCATCTAACATGACCCTGCGCGACTACTTCGCGGCGGCGGCATTGCAATCGGTCCTCAAGTCATGCGGCGACCTCAAGTGCTATTACGAGCACTGCGCCGGATCAAAGGGGGACAACTACATTCCCCTTCCGTCATCCGTAGCCACATACTGCTTTGAACTTGCCGATGCTATGCTGGCCGAGCGCGCCAAGAAAGGGGGCCAGACATGAGCAAGCAATGCGTCACCCATCATTTTGCCTGCGACTGCCGCGAGCAGAAGTTCAAGGGGCTGGAGCGCGAGAACGCCGCGCTGCGGGAGGCGCTCGGCAGCCTTTGCACTAAAATCGCTGACGCAGCCAAAAGCGATTGCAGGAAACTGCACGAGTTTGAGCGCATCGCGTTAGCGATGAAGGAGGCGCAGCCGTGAAGAAGATCGACCATGTGCTGATTCGCGTCGTGGCCTGCAATCTAGACGACAATGAGGAGGGTTACTACGCCCGAGATAGCACCTTGTATTTTACCAGCCCAGAGAGACTTGAAACCGTCGAAGATCAATGCCAGCGCGTTTTCAAAAAAACGTTCGACCTGGTGTGCGAAGACTTACGCCAAAACAAGGAGGCGCAGCCGTGAGCTTTCACTTCACCAATGACTGGTTCGACATCACGGCGAAGCAGAACTTCGCGACGCTGCTGCCACGCTTCCAACCCAAGCGCATCGTGGAGATCGGCGCGTACGAGGGCAGGGCCACGACGTGGATGGCCACGAACCTGTTGCCGCAGGAACTGATCTGCATCGACACGTGGCAGGGCGGCGACGAGCACAAGCAGGAGGACATGTCCAAGGTGATGGAGCGGTTCATGCACAACTGTAATGTCGTGCGTGAGAGCCATGCCGTTCACGTCACCCGCATGGTGGGTGAATCGGCGAAGATGTTGCTGGCTTTGGCGTCGGTGCCGACTCGGCAGTACGACTTCATCTACATCGACGGCAGTCACCGCGCCGCCGACGTGATGACCGATGCCGTGCTGTCGTTCCAGTTGCTGCGCCGCGGCGGGGTCATGGCGTTCGATGACTACGCGTGGATCGAGAAGCCCATCGAGATCGCCAACCCATTGGACAATCCGCGGCTCGCGATCGACTCATTCTACAACGTGTTCCGTCGTCAGTTGCAGGTGCTCTGCTGCGACAACGCCCAGTTCTGGGTCGTCAAACGGTGAGCAGCTTCACGATTCATGCGCCCAACAATACCGCCGAACCTCAACTGCGGGTCAAAGGTGACGCTTACATTCACGGCAACCTGACAGTTCAAGGTACAGTTACCATGGGACTAACCATCGAACAAGTGGAGAAGAAGTTTCCCGATGACGTGCGCGCCATCATGCAGGAAGCACGGATCAAAGCCAAGTGGTTGGTGCCCGATCAGTCGCTTACTTTTCAGGACCAGATGGTCATAGGTCTGGCTGCTTTACTCGCCGAGGAGCGGGCCAAGAACTGTGAAAGATGATTCCCAGAAGGTTGAGGATCTCCAGTTGGAGAACCTGAAGCTCAAGCTCTTGGTCGCCGCGTTGACCGAGGCGCTGATCGAGGCGACGGGCCAGACCGAGTTCCGTCTGCCTGTGAATAAGTCACCCGTACCATTTCAATTCTCCGACAACTGATGAGCACATCCGCATTTACTGTAACCACCAAACGCCTTCGCCGCAGGGAGAAGGGCAAAGGTGGCGATGTCCCGCTGCCCCAACTCTACCACGACATCAAGCGTGGGTATGAGTACTTCCTCGCCCGTAAGATGAAAAAGGATACACTTCGCAATGGAAACTAAACTCAAACGTCTGCTGATCGCCACGCCCCTGCGCGAGGGTGCGTCATCAAATTATGTTCAGCAGTTGATACCGCTAATCAAGAACGGCGTCCGTGGTTACGACATCCACACGCTGTTCATCGCCGGCCCGTCGGTGAACTTTGCCCGCAACGAGATCGCGTTCTACGCGATGAACGAGGGCTTTGACGAACTGGTGCAGATCGATGAGGACCTGATGCACTGGGAGCGTTATCTCCCGCGGCTCATGTCCCATGACGTGGACATCGTGGCTGGCGTCTACTGCAAGAAGAAGGTGGGCAAACCCTTCTGGCTCTTCACCCCCAAGCCCGGCGCAACCGCCCAGCCCGATGGTTTGTTGGAGGTAACCGGCGTCGCGACTGGGTTCCTTCGCACCAAGGTCGATGTTCTTCGCAAGATGTTCACACACAATCCGGACAACAAGTTCACCGCGAAGGCGCATGAGGGTGATCCCGCGACCGTGCGCTACGATTGGTTTCGCATGGGCGTGATGGGCAAGGGCACCGCGGAGGGACGGCTCGACGAGATCCGTGCCGCGTTGTCCAACCCGACCACCAGCGTGGAAGACATTCGCCGCATCGCGACCGAACCCCGTGAACCGGGCCGGCTGCTGGGCGAGGACTACTTCTTCTGCCGAGACGCCCGTCGCGCTGGCTATCGCATCTTCGTCGATCTGGGCATGGGCATCCTGCCCCATATCGGCAACATCGCTTACCCCATCACCAAGGAAATGGTCACGTACGATGAGTCGCAGGGCTCTTCGCTTCCGATGGCCGAGGACATTTGAAACCCATGATCGAAACCACCATCCAAGAACTGACCGCAGCAATCAGGGAACTGACTGTTGCGTTGAACAATAACCGTCCGGCCGCTTCGCGTCCGGCTCCTGCGCCCGCCGAGAATCCGGTGGTCATCCCTTACAACCCAACCGAGTTCGCCGCTGCGGCTCCGAAGCTGGAAGCCGTCAAGCCCGCCAAGGCAAAGGCCAAGGCGGAACCGAAGCCCGAGCCTGTACCGGAGCCGGCCCCCGTGGCCGAGCCAATCATGGCCGAGGAGTCACCCATCCGTACGTCGAAGGTAACGCAAGCGGACCTGCGTGATGCGGCCAGCAAGTTGCTGGCTCAGAAGAAACTGCCCGACATCCTCCGCATCAACCGTGACCACGGCATCCGCCGCATCACCGAATGCCCCGAGGAGAAGTACGAGTCGGTCTACAACGCGCTGACCGCAGCCCTTGCCGATGGCGAGAAATCGTAACGTCATCGACGTAGGCCCGTCGGCATCAGGCCGATGGTCCATTTGCACTGCTTCGCCGCAGTTCATCGTGGACCATGCCGCCGATCTGCCGGCGGATGACTCGTCCGAGTTCGCCGATGAGGGCACGGTCGCGCATCACATCGCGGCCCAGCTGCTCACTGGTCAAGACCCCGGACCCGTGGCTCCTGACATGCTCGCCCATGTCCAGAAGTACGTGGACTACGTGCTCGCGCAGACCGATCCCTACCCGATCAAGAGCGTGCTCAAGGTGGAGCAACCAGTGAACTTGTTCTACATGCCGCATCGCAGCGGCATCGTGGACGCGGCGATCATTCTGCCCGCGAGCATATGGATCAATGACTTGAAATACGGGCAGGGCGTGAGCGTCGAGGCGGAGGGCAACACGCAGTTGGCGATTTACGCAGAGTCACTGATCCAATCATGGGAACAAGTGATGGAGTTCCCCGAGGACATGAAGGTGTTCCTCTCCATCGTGCAGCCCCGTGACCGGAACAACCCTGACCCGATCCGCCGTTGGGAACTGACCCGCAAGGAACTCAAGTTATTCACCGATGACTTGGCGGCGAAGGCTGACCTCGCCATCAACGGCAAGGGGGAGTTCAAGCCCGACGACAAGGCATGCCAGTTCTGTCCGGCCAAGGGGATCTGCTCCGCCTTCGCCACGCGTGGTCTTGCCGCGCTGCCCGAACCAGCCCGTGTCATCACCCTTCCCAACCCCGGTGCCTTGACGCGTGAACAACGTGTTCAGGTATTGAAGGCGAAGAAGGTCCTGTCGCAGTGGCTGGAGGCGGTGGAGAACCAAGAGTTGAACGATCTCATGCAGGGCGCTGCACCCGCCGGTTTCAAGCTGGTCGAGGGTAAGACCAACCGGCAATGGCGCGACGCCGATGAGGCGCAGAAGCTGTTGTCCAATCACCTGTCGATGGATGAGATGCGCCCGCGCTCTGATCTGTTGTCACCGGCCGCGGCCGAACGGCTGCTGAAGTCCGTCAAACTTTCAACGAAGTTCCGTAACCGGATGTCTTCGCTGATCACCAAACCCGAGGGCAAGCCCACACTGGTCTTGGAGGACGATCCTCGTCCCGCTCTCTCGTTCCAACCCGATAATGGCCTGAAACCGCTAGACGAAAAAGCATAATAACCATGAACGTTACACTCAATAATGTCCGCTTGTCCTTTCCCGCCCTATGGGAACCGCGCAAGGGACCCGATGCCAATTCGAAGGCGAGCTACCAAGCTGCCTTCCTCCTCGATAAGAAGGACAACGCCAAGGACATCGAGGCCGTAAAGGCCGCGATCGCCGCCATCACCAAGGAGACCTTCAAGGGCAAGCAGCCCCCGAAGATTGCGCTTCGCGACGGCTCCGAGAAGCCGGATGTCGATGGCTATGGCGACGGCGTCATGTTCATCAACGCCCGCAGCGACCGTCGTCCCCATGTCGTCGGCCGCAAGATGGAGCCTCTCTCCCCCGATGATGGCATCCCGTACGCAGGTTGCTACGTCAACGCGACGATCCGCCTGTGGGGTCAGGACAACCAGTACGGCAAGCGCATCAATGCGCAGCTGCGTGCCGTCCAATTCGTGAAGAAGGGCGACTCCTTCGGCGAGGGTGACATCGACATCTCCAAGGAATTCAAGCCCCTCGACAACGAGGAGGATGCGATCTGATGCACCCGATGCTGGTCTCCAAGGAACTGGCGAGGTCGCTGCGGGATGACCCCGTGGCGACCAGTCAGCTGAAGGAGCAGATGTCCATCGATGAACTGATGGAGATGCTGGATATCCCCGACGGAGATCTTGCCGAGTACATCAGCAAGCATCGACGCAACGTGTTGAAGGAACTCAACCCGAGTGACGGTACTGATTGATATCGAAACGCGTTCACGCGCCGACCTTCCAGCGGTCGGCGCGTATCGCTATGGCTGTGACGAATCCACCATCGTCCTGATGATGGCTGTCACAACCGAGACGATCGGCGACCCTGTCCACCTCTGGGTGGACCCCCGCTTCGACGGGGTGGGCGGGGTTCGCTCCGATCCGAAGGCGCTGGAGTTGCTGAACTCCGCGACCAAGGTGGTTGCCCATAACGCGCCGTTTGAACTGGCGGTGTTGGGCGGCACCAACTGGCAGCCGTTCATCCCGTTGGACAAATGGGAATGCACCGCGGCCATGGCCCGTATTGCTGGTGTGGCCGAGAGTCTGGAGAAGTGCGCCGAGATGCTGCAGCTGAAGGAGGGCAAGGATCCGAAGGGCAAGGCCCTGATCCGCCGCTTCAGTATCCCGAAAGAGGACGGGTCGTTCAACGACCCCAAGGATTTCCCTGATGAGTGGCGGGAGTTCTGCGAGTACTGCCGCCGTGACGTGGAAGTGGAGAGGATGATCTGGATCAACCTCACTTACTTCAGGGTTAAAGGGATCAACAAGGACACGTGGAATTTCACGCTGCGGATGAACGAGCTTGGCATTCCTGTGAACGTATCCGCTCTGCGCAATGCGCAGCGTATCCTCGATCAAGTGCAAGAGACATCCGGACAAGAGTTTCGCCAGTTGACGGGGCTCAATATCACGCAGCGCGAGGCGGTGCGCCGCTGGCTGAATGCCAATGGCGTGGGTCTGGACGACATGCAGGGCGAGACCCTGATGTCCATACCCACCGACATCTTGGAGCCCAAGGTGGCTCGTGCCATCGAACTGTACCGGCAGATGTCCTTTGCCGCTGCGAAGAAAGTGAAGACCATGCTCGACTGGTCGATGCCCGATGGCCGCATGCGTGGTGTGTTCAAGTTCTACGGCACGGGCACTGGGCGCTGGTCAGCCGGCGGGCCGCAGATGCAGAACGCCAAGAAGCCGACACCAGCCATGCGGCCGTTGGTCAAGCCGGCGTATCAGGCGATCTGTGACGGGGCTTCGGCCGAGGAGATCGACGCGGTGTACGGCAATCCCGTGGAGGTGATCTCCTCCTGCATCCGCCAGTTTGTCCATGATCCTTCGGGAAACATGTTGGATGCGGACTACAATGCCATCGAGGCGCGCATCGCGGTATGGTTATCCAACGACAAGCAAGCCATGCAGGAGTACCGCGATGGCGTGGATCGCTACCGCGCCATGGCCGCGCTGATCTTCAACAAGCCCGCCGCCAGCGTGACATCCGACGAACGTGATCTCGGGAAGCAAGCCATCCTCGGTCTGTCGTATGGCATGGGTGCCGAGAAGTTCCGTCAGAGTTGCGAGATGAAGGGGATGAAGGTCAGTGCCGAACTGGCGGAGCGGGCGAAGAACGCGTTTCGTTCCAAGCATAGCCGCATGGTGGCGTTGTGGTCGAAGTTGGATCAGTCCATGCGCAATGTGATCTACGGCGGGCAGTATTTTTACACGGTGTCCGACAACCCGCATATCATGGTACGTCGCACCATGGCCCTTAACCATCCCGACGGTGAGCCGTTCAACTATGTCGGCGTCAAGTTACCCAGTGATCGGGAGCTTTGGTATCGTGATCCGATGATGGAAAATCTGAAGCCGGGGGAGTTCCAACCTTCGATTACCTACCTCGGCCAGATCCCGATGAGCACCCAGTGGGGACGCATCAAGATCTACGGTGCCAAGCTCTTCGAGAACATCTGCCAAGCCGTGGCCGCTGATCTCATGTCCCATGGTGCCCGCGAGGCCGAGGCCAAGTGGATGCTGCCCTTCGCCTTGATACACGACCAAGCTCTGGCTATGCAGATGGATGGCCAGACATCTGACCAGTTCGCCGCGGCCCTCACCCAGCTTCCGCCATGGGCAGCCGGACTCCCACTCAAGGCGGAGGCAAAGTCAGTTCCATACTACAGCAAATGAACACCGAAGGCAACGATCCCACATATCCCGACAACAGCAGTTCCGGCCTCACCAAGCGTGAGTACTTCGCCGCCATGGCCCTGCAGGGCATCCTCTCTGATCCGGAGGAGATGAAGATGGAGGGTGAATACGAGGAGAGCGATGAGGAGATGGAGGAAGGTGATGAGATGGAGAGCGAAAACGAAGGCAGCGACATGGAGAACCGTCGCAAGAGCGGCGAGTCCTGCCTTGAATGCGCGTGCCGTCTGGCCGTCGAACATGCCGACATGCTGATCCGTCAGCTGAACAAATGAGAGTACCGTCACGATACCAGATCTTCGACACGGAGGTGATCATCACCTACAAGGATGAGGAGCGCCTCCGTGTTCACCTCTCCAACTGGAAACGGCTGCACGAGATCATGCTGCTGGGCCTCAACGTGCCCGACCTACAGCGTCTGGTCATCATGGAGCTACTGGGCAACGGGCGTCAGCGTATCCTGACCCGGCTGCTCGGGCGCTTGGCCAAACTGCAACGAGCCGAACTGCAGAAAAAGATAAACTTGTTGCTGGTATGAAGGAGTCGGAACTGGAGCGGAAGGTCGCCGAGTACTGCCGGAAGAACGGTCTTCTGACGTACAAGTTCGTCAGCCCCTCGTCCCGAGGGGTGCCAGATCGGATCATCATTGGCAAAGATCGGGTGTTGTTTGTCGAACTGAAGCAGGCCGGCAAACGCCCCACACCCCTGCAGTATCGGGAACTCCGACGCATTCAGGAGCATGGCGGCATGCACGTGGCGGCCATGTGGGCCGATGATTACCAGACCGCGGTCGCCCTGATCGAGGGGGTGTTCCGGTGATCCTGTCGCTGGAGCCGTACCAGATGGTGATGAGGGAGTTCCTCACCACCAATCGCCTTGCCTACTGCACCGTTGGTTTAGGTCTGGGCAAGACCGCTACCACCCTGTCGGCACTGAATGAGTTGTTCCTTGATGGCGCCATCCGTTCCGCCCTGATCGTGGCGCCGCTACGGGTGGCACGGATCACGTGGCCGAACGAGGTTCGCAAGTGGGACCAGTTCCAGTGGATGGAGGTCGAGCACCTGAAAGGGCAACGCCCGTCGGGCAAAGCCCAGCTGTACCTGATCAACTACGAGCGGCTGCACCAGCTGACCGCTCTGGACTTCGTGGACGTGGTGGTCTTTGACGAGATCACACGGGCCAAGAACCACGCCGCCAAACGCATCAAGGCTTTCCGTCCATTGCTGAAGCGCCGGCATTACCGATGGGGTCTGACCGGCACACCGCGTCCCAACAGCATCTTGGAACTCTTCGCACAAATACGTTTGCTGGATGATGGCGAACGACTTGGGACCCGCTTCGATATCTTCAAACAAAAGTACTGCTACCCGACTGACTACATGCGGTACAACTGGGTGCCGCGTCCGGGTGCGGAGGAGCAGATCTACTCCAAGATCCAAGACATCACGCTTACTCTGCGCAGCAGCGATTATTTGGACGTGGCTGATACCGAGGTGAACGACATCATGGTCCCGCTGTCGCCTCCCACGAAGACCATTTACCGAAGGCTGGAGAAGGATTTCCTCGCGCAGATCAACAGCCGTGAGGTGACGGCGGCCAACGCCGCGGTTCTTGTGAACAAGTTGTTGCAGGTTTGCAGCGGTGCCATCTACGCGGAGGACCGATCGGTGCAGTTGATCCACGAGGATCGGATCGTGGCTCTCAAGTCCCTCATTCGTAAGCTGGCGGAGCCCGTGATCGTGGGTTGCCAGTTCATCCATGAGGCGAAGCGCATCTGCGATCTGGTGCCGGGGGCAGTGCATGCTTCCATGGTGAAGAACAATCTGGAGGACGAGTGGAACAGCGGCCGCATCCCGATACTGGTGGCTGATCCGCGGTCACTGGGCCATGGTCTTAACCTGCAGCAGGGTGGACGTGACATCATCTGGTTCTCACCCACGTGGTCGCGGGAACTGTACGACCAGTTCAACGCCCGTGTGGCCAGAAAGGGGCAGGAGAAAGTGCCCCGTGTCCATCGTCTGCTTTCACCCCAGACGATCGACGAGGTGGTCGTCGAGTCCCTGCGCGAGAAGGGTGACGGTCAGAACGCCATGCTTCGCATCATGTCCAACTACCAGCGCATCGCCGGGGAGGAAGAGGAATGAACCTCATACCAGCCGTCCTCTTGTCCGCCCTGATCATGGTGGAAAGCGGTGGCAACGACCGGGCCATAGGGTCGAAGGGCGAACTCGGCCCGCTGCAGATCATGCCATCCACCTTGGCGGATGTGGAGCGGATCTCGGGCCATCACTTCACGCGGGAGGACGCGTTCAACCGTGAGACCGCTTGCCGGATAGCCACTATTTACCTCATCCATTACGGATCGGAGAAACGTCTTGGCCGCGAGGCCACGTTCCGTGACTATGCCCTCATCTGGCATCATGGACCGAACGGATGGAAAAGACCCGAACCCAGCCGTTACTGGCAAAAGGTTCAACGATATCTCCCATGAACGACGATCCCGAATTGCCGGAGTGTCCCATTCGCCGCGATGACTGCCTGTTCGTCAACGGCGAGAGCACGCGCACGACCATGCACAGCCCGCTTGTCTACAACCGACGCGGGGAACCAGTCGGTGGAGGTGCCAACGTGTCCACGCGGGTGCTGCACTGCACGTTGTGCCACCGCAGCTGGACTGCCAAGCAGACCGAACTTGAAAGCACGCTCGGATTCCCGCTCAAGTGGGACACTTTCCGCCGATGAAAACCAAATCAACCGTCAACAGCGCGGGGGTTTACACCCAGCCGACGCTTCGCAAAAAACTATTTAGCCGCATCAAAGCCGGGGACAAAGGTGGTCGTCCGGGCCAGTGGTCCGCGAGAAAAGCACAGCTGCTCGCGACCTCGTACAAGAAAGCCGGCGGCGGTTACAAGACTCCCAAGCCATGAAAAAACAACAGCGATCCCTGATTGACTGGACGAACCAGAAGTGGCGCACGTCCAGCGGCAAACCCTCCCTCGAAACCGGCGAGCGTTACCTGCCCGGCAAGGCGTGGGAGAATCTCACCGCCGCCGAGAAAGCAGCGACCAATGCCGCGAAGCGAAAGGGCATGAGGGCGGGCAAGCAATTCGTCGCCCAGCCCAAGAGCATCGCGAAGAAGACCGCCCGTTACCGTTAGGGCTTCTTGCCAGCGGTCTCCGCTTCCAGCTTCCGCAGTTTGGCGATCTCGGCGACGGTCTCCGGAGTAAGGATACCACGCTGATACATCTGCATGTAGAACTGGGCTTGGCTCTGCTGGTCCGGCAACTTGCTGCGACGACCTTCGAGGTACTGGGCTCGGAGGTTGGGGGTCAGATTACGCACCACACGGTCCATCTCGGTTGTACCGGCGTTCTTGTCCTTCAGGTTATCCAACAGGGCTCGGGTGTTCTTTTCCGGATCAGCGATGATGATCTGGCGCAAAGCCTCCATGCGATCCGGGATCGGCATGCGGTCGGAGTTCTTGATGAAGGAGTCGATGGCGCGGTCACGCGTGATCGACTTGTCGGCCTGCATTGTCTGGTACTTTTTGATCTCGTTCCAGTCCTCTTCCTTGTCGAGGTAAGGAGCGGAGAAGAAACGACCCAGCACGGGATTGGACGACAACGGATCGCGACCTTCCAGTTCCGGACGCATGAACTGGGTAAGCAATCCTCCGGTAAAGTTGCTGACCAGTTGCTGCAGTTGCAGCGGGCTGCGCATTTTTTCCGGCATGAATTCCGGCATGGCTTGCGCGGCCGTGATAAATGCCGGGGCGGTTGTCTCGCGGTACTGGAGTTCCGGTGATGCCTGTTGAAGCCTGCGCGGGACGATATCGCGGTGACCAAAAAGATTCCGGTTGGTGGAGTACTCGATCGGGGCTTTTAGGATCGGGTTCAAGCCCGAGAGAATGGACTCAAACCGCTCATCCAAATTACGACCGGAGATGCTTACCGGCGATAGGCTTTCCAATACCGCGGTGCCGGCATTCAACGCAGCCTTTGGATCCTTCTTGGCGAAGAAGTCCAAAGCCCCCTCGGTGATGTTTGCCACTTGGCCGATGACTTCAGCCTTGGGATAACGCCAGTACTCGCGCACCTTTTCACCATCCTCATTGATGTAGTACATGGGCTGACCAGCCTTGTTGTACCGTGGAATGAGGAAGTAATTATTACGCTCGGTCAGCGGGCGGGAGTTGTAATCCTCGATGTTATCCGGCTGATGGTTTTTGTACCAGACGTAGGTGGTAAGTCCCCCGATACCCATGGCCAGTTTGAGCGCCGCTTCCCAACCTTCTTTGGTTCCAGTTCCACCACTCAGACGACGCAGATCGGCCGCAGTGCCTTGGATACGAGCGTTCAAGAACATGAACAACACGTTCAGTTCGCGACCGATGGTGCCATGCTTGGAGAAGTCAGGGGACCCGGCATAGTTGCGGACCTCGTAAGCAATGCGCTGGATCGCCTCTTCACGCGCCGCGGGCGACAGCTTGTCGAGGTTCTCGATTCGGAGCCCACGTTTGAATCCAGCCAGCTTGGCGGTCTCCTCGATGGCGTTGCCAATCTTGGTGGTGCTATCGATGAAGGTACGGACCGGAACACCAAGAAGTTTAGCGGCAGCCGACTGATCCTTCTGCTGGGCAAAACGAGTGAACGTGTCCGGAGACAGTTGACTCGCGATGGTGGATCGTGACGCACCACTACGCAGATACTCCATCATCAATTCGTCCGGAGACCCCAACACATTGGACTTCCATGAGGAAGCGGCAGCCGACGCCACATCCAACGGGAACATGACCAGATCGGAGATACTGCGCAGCCCGTACTTGGAAACCAAACCCAACCTGCCTAAGTCCTTGAACTGGTTGACCACTTGGAAAGCAAGGTTGAGCCCAGTGGCACCAGCGCGAAGAGGGTTGGCCGTAGCAGCCATGATCCGATTGATCAGGTTCAGCTGCTGATAGTCCATGTTCTTGACCGCTTTTGCTACTTCAGGACTGACGGCAAGGTGGTTGACCGCGCCGTTCTTCATGTAGCTTACGATCTCCCAACCCTTGGGGGCGTTAAGCCCCGCGGCGGCAAGCCCAAGATCCTTGATGAAATTACCCTTGGGATCCGACACCGTCAGCTTGGCCAGATCCTGCATGGCCAAGTTCTTTTCGGCCAGAACGTAAGCCCGCAACTTGTTCGCCCCGAAGGCGGTCATCATGTCACCTAGCTTGAAGTCCTTGTCGCTGATACCCTTGATGCTTTGAGTCAGCGGTTGGGTCGTATCAATGGCTCCACCAATGCCGGGCAGCGTGGAACCCTCACGCTGGGAGATGTACTCCATGACGTAGAATGGGGCGTAAAAATCGTTCAACGCCTTGATCTCGTTGTACTGGGCTTGAGACATCCGGCCGGTCGATACCATCAGCTGGAGATCAGCATCCGCGGATTTCTGCAGTTCCTCCGCGAACTTTTCCAACCGCATCATCTTGTCCGTGCCAAGCTCGTTGCGCAGGGTTCCAAGATGGAACTGCACTTCCGGAATGGTGTAATCCGATACGGCTCGGGAACCAAGCTGTGGATTGTTTTGCTCCGTGGTCAGACGATCAAACGCCCGACGCAGGAACATGTAAGTGTTTAGGTCATCAGCACTGATGTCCGGGATCAATGACTCACGGACTTTTGAAAGGTCGATGAGATCCGCTTCCGCTTTACCCACCGCACCAGCAATAAGACTGAAACGGTCCCCCAAGTTCAGCTTGGGCATGTAGCCAAGGATCGACTCCTGCAGTTTCCCCAAAGCGTAGTACTTGTTCTGCAGCGTGGTGATGGCATCAGCCGGCAGCTTACGGATTTTCTCCGCAAACGATGGGGTATCCGGTTTTTCACGGAAGATGTTGCGCACATCATCCAACGTGCGGGTTGGCACGTTCTGACCGATCACTGCCTGCGTGGCCGGTGGCGGCTTTGGCGGCATGGAGTTGATCGCCTTGATCGCCTTGCCCAGTACCAGTGGTGACAGCGCGCCGCCCGCAGCGCCCATGAGCAGGGCATTGGTCAACCGCTGTTCCGGCGACTTGTCCCTGCCCTCGATCATGCCATACGTGAATCCGCCGGCAAACCCAGCGAGCGGCAGCGCCAGTTCCTTGGCTACAAAACCGGCGGTCTTGGGGTCCAAGCTGGAAGGACGACGCTTGGCTGACAGCTTGTTGACTGCTTCCTGCTGCAGTCTGGCCGCCTCATCGATATCTACCAAAGGAACTTTACGACGGGCTGCTTCGTCGAATAACGTGGCATCCGGTAAGCCCAAACGATTCTTCGGGTCTTTGACCATGTAGAGGATATCTGGCCTCCCCATGGTATCAAACTTCCATCCTTCCGGAGCGTACGCATCATTGAATTTTACTCGTGCTACAGGCCGGAAGCCGAACTTCGAGTAATACATCGGCAAGAAGCCGTTGATGTCGTAAGCATCCAACTTGACCGCCATCTTTGCAGCATCAGTCAGAATCTCCGTCATCTTTGCCGTGGATGACGGATGCTTGAATACGGATACAAGATCCCCGTCCGGCTTTACCGCTGCACCTGCCAACCCGTCCTTGGAAAAGAACAGGAGATTTTTTGGATCCCGGTAAAACTCTTCCGCCTTAACTTCTACCGCCGGCCCTTGAGGATGATCTGCCTTTGTTCTGGCGATAGCTCCTGCAAAATCTCCTCCTCGTCCAGAAGAAGAGACGTAGAAGCCGCTTTCTGGTAGATCTCTTGAGGTGATAACTTCCCCTGACTCGCCGACGATTGGGCGGTCGATTTTTGCGGGATTGATTTCGCCTTCACCAGCGCCTGCACGAATCGCTTCAGTTCTTCCGGGTTCAACTCCCCGGCCAGCTCGTGCGGTTCTAGCGGTTGCGACTGCTTCTCGGGCCTGCTCACCGAGGCCGCGCTCTTCGGCGAGTTTGAGGAATACGGTGTCATAAGATTGCTTCAGTCCTGACTCTTTTTCGCCAGCCAACTTGGCCCAGATATCCTTCTCGGGATACCACAGAGTGGCTTGGATGTCCGCATTGGTCATGCGAATCCCGCGATCCGCAAGTTTTTTCCTGATGCTGTTGACGACGCGAGTGATCACCTCGCGATCCTTGCCACTTGGAATATCGATGGGCTCGAAGACGTTGACGATTACAGTCGAACTCTTTGCCCATTCCGGTTTGAGGTCAGAAATCTCTTCGTTGGATAACGTGGAGGTACGGCCCAACGTTTGCTCAGTCTGATCGATGAAATCCTTTTTCGATCCTTTAGCCCGACCACGAACAATTTCCACGGACGGTTGCTCACGCGCCGGTCCCTTGGACAGGTTGTTCCATGTGGCTTCGATCTGAAGATCGGACTTACGGAGTTGTTCCGCCAAGTTCGCGACAGATAGTTTTCCAGACAACACATCCTCCCGTTGTTTGGGAGTCATGTTGCTCTTCAAATACGGGTAGATGTCTTTGTCCCAACGCTCAAAGACTTTAAGCGCATGGTCATAAATCCCACGCTTGAATTCCTCGTTCGTGGCGAGCTTCTCGTTGAAGCTCTCTGGAATCATCAGCTTGGACTTACCTTTCAGCGTGACGCGCATTCCGCGCAGTGATTCCGGAAGCTCAATGCCTGCGTCCCTGAGAGTCTTGACGTATCGCCCAAGTTGCTCGGGGAGGATTCCTTCAGCCAACACGTCGCCAGTCCAACGGCCCCACGTACGACGCATCCATAGGTCGATGGTGACCGGATCAAAACGGCCAAGCAAGTTTTGCAGGAATCCTTGGCCGATCTTCGGACCAAAGATCGCGGCGCCTTGCACCACATCGTCCACTTTTCCGGCGATGCTTACATTCCGGCCAGTCGCTTTTTTGACCGCGTCCTGAAGTTCGCGGATGGTGAAATCCTTGCGGATGAAATTGTCGAGTCCGTTCCAACCGACGGAATCCACCATCTTGTTTGCCAGTTCCAGATTGCTGGCGATGGAACGACCTTTGGTTCCGTACTTTTTGGCGATTACTGGGTTGAATTGCCCGTTCTTAAGAAGGGCCTCAAACTGCTCAATCGTGTACTTGCCGTTCTCCGGAACCGTTAGGTTCTGTGATGTGGCTGCTTGAGCTACTGCTGCAGCCACCCGAGCTTCGCGGGAAGTGTTAAACCTCCCGCTGGCCTTGGCCAAAGCGTCGTCCCGTATTGCCGGGAACATCACTCCCAAGATGGTGTTACCATCATCGACCTGCGTGGTGTACCATTCCCCAGCGTGGTTGGCGGTCTTTAGTCCCGCCACCACTTCCTCCACTCCATTCTCCACGATCTTCGCTTCCTGCGCCGGAGTTATGTTTGCGGAAGTGATGCGGCCATTGTTCGCCGTGATCGCTGCTTCCTGAACTTTTTCCGCCACTTCGGAGTTGGTCAGCTTGACCGGAGACTTCGGGTAATCGGAGTACAGGAGTACGCCGGCCGTGTTACTGGGCAACTTGTCTCCTACGACCTTGGGAGCCGGAGCGTCCGTGATAGCACCGACCGGAATCAACTTGGCTTGTTCACCAGCGGACCAGATCTCCTTGAGCTTCGGACGAATCTCGTCGCCAAACTTCCCGACCATCACGCGTTTCCAATCGGAGAAGTTCTTTATCACCCCTTCGCCAACAACTGCCGCACCCTTGATCCCCAAAGCTGCAATGATTTGCGGATCGGCGGTATTAAGTGCGCCAGATCCGGGGCCACGTTCGCGCAATACTCCGTTGGCCCAACCTTGCAGGGAGATGATCTTGCGAATGGCAACCGGGGTAAATAATCCACCAGCCCCAAAAGTAATGGCGCGCTGCAGACGCTCTTCCGGCGGCAACCCTTCTCCGGTATTCCATCCGTACACAAAACCGCCTGCTGCCCCAGTTGCGCTCGTAAGGGCTTGCGGTAACGCGAATCCATAGCGGGAACGATCCCGAACCGCATTGTAGGTCTGCGGGTCTACCGCACGGTTCTGGCTATCAACCCAGATCTTGTTGCCGAACTCGTCCACCTGACCGGAATCGAAGATCGGGCGCTCCAGTTCGAGCATGCGCGGACTGATCGGCAATGGCGGTTCGCCAAGGCCGGCGGGCGTGGGCTCCGCGCCTTCCAGTATTGGAGTGCGCCCCGGCAAAACGCCGGACTTCTTCGGGGTGATCGGCTCTTCCGGCTTCACTCCCGCCATCTCCGGAGTCAGTTGCTCGAAGCTCTTTAGCTTCGTCACTCCCGGCGTAACCGGCTCTGCAGGCGCTGGACGCGTCTGATTAAGGATCTGCTGGCGTTGACGGCTGAACTCCTGCGGATCCGTGATACGCGCCAAAGCCGCGGCTTCCGGTCGGGTGATCTTACCTCCATCCGCCCAGATTCCTTCGATGACCCGCTGCACCCGCGTGTTAAACGCAGTGGTACTTTCACCCGTAAGGTCAGCAGGACGCGCCGACATCGCGTCGTTACGGCCAAGCAGGTTTTGGTCGAGTTGCTGCCCGACCGTCTCCACGTTGTCGGCCAGCTTACGGGCCTGACGAATGGCGGCGTAGTTGATCTCCCTGACCGGCTGCGGAGTTGCCTCGGACGGATAAGTGTATCCGAGATCCGGGTCGAATTCCTCCGCTCCGGCTTTGGCAACTATGCGGCGGTACTCGTCGATGTTGGTCTGCTCCGCAATGCGCGCCTTCTCCTCAACAGACATCTGTTCCACCATCTGCTTTTGGGCAGTGACGGATTCTTCCGTGGGGAGACGCGGGGCACCGGGCATTTCCGGAACTTCAACTGGTCGGCCGGGAGCGCCGGGCTGCATACCGGCAACAGGTTCAGGTCTTGTGACACGGCGAACCGCTTGTTCCACCTCCTCACTCGGGGTGAGTGGTGTGACGGGGACACCGGCTTCAGGAGCAACAGCCGACGGGGCACCAGCGCGTTCACCCCGCATGGCCATTTCCTCAAGCTCTTTGATGGCTTGGGAAATGTCAGGGGTTTGAGGCTCGTTGCGCAGAATCTGCGCGGCTTCAGCAGGACGCTTACCCGAAATCTTGGCCCAAACAGCCGGTGCAGTTTTTTCCAACCCACCAAACGTTGCGCCGAACAACGTGGACAAAGCTCCGACGTTAAGGATCTGGCGCACATCAACCGAAGGCTCCTCCAAAGTCTGGCGAGCAGCTTCACCGCCAAGCCCTAGAACAGCACCTTGTCCTGCACGAGTAACGATACCTTCCGCCAGAGCCTGTTGACGGCTTAAAGCTGGAAGTCCTGTGGTGGAACGAAAAGCCTGAATGGCTTTTTCAGTTTCGCTAAGAGGCTTTGGAGTGTAAGCTCCAAGAGCCACATCGATTCCAAATTCCGTGGGGCTGAATCCGGGACGCTCACCACGGAGCATCTGGCGGAATTGGACAACTGGATTAGCGATGGCTGAACCCACTGCGCCACCTACTGCGGGATTGGTTGTGAATGCGGATACCGCCAAAGGAACGCCGACGCTGATGCCAATGTCCGCCACCGGACCACCAGCTGTAGCGGCTTCAGTTACCCATTCAGGTACGCCGTATTTTGCCTGCGCCTGTCGAGCCATCTCCATTTGCACTTGCCGAGCTTCATCAGCGGTCAGCATTTGCTGAGATGGTCTGGCCGTTCCAAGATCTCCCCCAGTTGCTTGTTGAGCCAACTGCGGCATCATCCGCTCCAGCGCCATGGTTTCCTGCATGGCCCGCATGCGATCAGCCGCTGCTTGCTGTGGAAATTCAGGGGCTCCACCAAACGGACGCATCCCCGCAAACTGGGCGAAAGACTGCATGCCTGTCGGAACTGGCTCGGAAGGGGCCGCCTTTAGCTCCGGCGGCGCCGGTTGCGGGTACGCTTCGTAATCCGCTTTGGCCCTACCCAAAAACTGCTGGATGGCGGCATCCGGCATCCCTGCTTCAAGACCAGATTGGGCTATCCTAGCAGCCTGTTCCGGGCTGTAGATCTGTTTGCGGACGGGCTTTACCTCCGTGCCATACCTCTCAAACAGATCAGCAATGACCTCCGAAGACGGTGGCTCTTTGCCCTCAACCTCCAGAATCCGACCCGTCTTCTCGTCCTGTAGGGTGTAAATTGGCATTGCCGATTAGTCTCCGGGAGCGGGACGTACGCCGACGACTCGATAATCTTTGTACGTTGAAGGCTTTGACGTGGTGCCGGGTTTGGGAGTCGGGGTTCCTCCACCTCCCCCGCCGCCACCACCGGCCATGCCGCCACGTTGAAGCAGGTCAAGAAAGTCCGCCATCGGATTTCTTTTTTCGAGCAACACTTCCAAACGACGCATCTTGTACTCATTGGCTTGTTTCTCGGTGATTTCACCTCTCCGAAACATCTCATCAATGGCTTGAATGGCATCGTCTTGTTTAGCCATGGCCCGTGCTTCAATGGCTTTGAGCGCGCCTTCGGTCTTGGCTGCTTGCGTAGCAGCAGCGCCAGCAGCCCGTTCTGCCGCAATCGCACGTTGGGCTTCTGTTTTCTCCGCGGCGGTTTCCTCGCCCATGAGACCACCAAACATACGGATGGTAGCCTCGTCGGGTACACCGCCTCGGGCGACAAACTCGCGGAAGGATTCCGAAGCAGTACGCTGCCTTGTCCCTTCTGGAACCATGCCCGGACCACCAACACTCTCGAAAAACGCGTTGTCCTCCGGGGATACGGTCTTCGCTTTTTCAGTGCCAAACACGTCTTTCAGAAGACGGGCACGGGCCAAAGCCTCGTCACGCATGCGCTCACGCTCCGCCACGGCGGCTTCCGTGGCAACGGTGTTGGCCAACGTCTGCTCACGCAGAGCTTGGTTGTACTGCCTCTGCGCCTCCATCTGATCGGCCTTCAGCGTCTCTTCACGCATGTGCTGCATGGTGGAGAGCGTGCCGAGGAATCCACGCACGTCCGACAGCTTGGCCTTGCCGCTCTGGATCTTCCCCATCTCCGCGGTCAGTTCCGGGTTCTGGGCGATCTGCTGCTGATAGTATGGGTCGTTGAGGAAACCCTTGATGGCGCTGGCGGATTTCTGCCGCTCCTCCTCCTGCTTGAGGAAGCTGGTGCCAAGATTCGACATGAACTGGCCGATGTCGCCGTACATCTGGCCGCGGGTCTGCGCGGCATTGAGCATACCTGAAGCGAGCAACTGGCCGCTGATGTCTTGAACTCCGGGATTGTAAGGCATGACGAAGATTCTCCGTTAAGATTGATCACTCCCACCAGCCCTTGCCAAGGCCGAGCTTGTAGAGGAAATCGACGCCGCCAAGGGCAAGTTTGGTGTTGGCGGCGTTGCGGGCGGCAGCCTCGCCCATCTTGGCCGCTTCCAACGCGGCAAGGCGATTGGCCTCGGAAATCGCGAAAGCGTTGCGGGCGTTGACGTTCGTGCCGTACACGTCGGCGGCGTACTGCGAGAACGGGTTCACCATCTGCTGGGCAAAACCGTAGCCACCCTGTCCGGATGCCAGACCCATGGCTTGGTTGTACAACGCTTGGTTGAGACCCACGTTGGTGGTCTGCATGCCGTATTGCTGACCGAGCGTGGCTGCCATCGGGTCAAACACGTTGGCAGTTTGATAGCCAATGCCCTGTCCCAGCTGGCCCATGCTCTGCGCCAGATTCTGGCGGGCCTGCTGCTGGCGTTGCTGGATTGCGGCCTCGCGGTTCAATACCTCCTGCGCCATCGCCCCGCGGCTCATCACCTGACCACGCGCACCAGCCGCTTCGCGGGCGGCCTGCTGGGCGGCGCGGATCGACTCGCGGGAAAGTTCACCACGCTCCGCCGCCCGCAATGCCTCGATGTCGCGGGCGACCTGAGATTGGGCCGTTTGAGTGTACTGGGGTAGTGTGCCGGCTTCCCCGAACAAGCCCGCGTTAGCTTTGTCGCGAAGACCTTGGGCCTTCATCGCGAACTCCGCCGCATCAGCCAGATTGCCGGCGCGCAAAGCACGGTTAGCCGCAGCGGTTTGTTCTGCTGCAGCTTGGGTAAGACTTTGCTGTAAAGTTAAGTCCTCACCTTTGGGGCCTTTGAACTCGCCAATCAGACCACCAAAAGTATCTCGAAGACGTTTGATGTCCGCTTGGGTCATCCCACCAGCCATCTTGCCGTACTCGCCGGTAATTGCTCCACCTACGGTAAGTGGGTTCCCCTCCTCATCCAAAGGTACTCGACTGTAAACCGGAACATCTTTGCCAGATGCGTCTTTTTGATAGCCAATGATCCGTTGTCCGACGGGGGTATTCAGCATTCCCAGCTGTGAACTGGCTTCCTCCCACGAATAACGCTGGAAAGGATCCCCGGCCTTGGGAGCCGTGTAGGAAATGGGCGTCTGATCACCCGTCACGGTCACGTTAAAAATTCCACCTCCGGGCGTGGTGGGCGTGGTGGGAGTGGTGGGTGTGGTTGGCACGTTAGTAGGAGGTACGACAGGAGCGACTACACAAACGCCGGCGGCATTGCGAACCATTCCGCTGCCGCATTTTGGAACGCATTGTCCATTTACGCTTTCCTCGTTGGCCCCGCATTCTGTGGTAGTTACGGGTGGCGTTTTGTTATGGGAAAGGAACGGACCAGCGACGTAGGTGTGCGCCTCATCGACCGTGATGACGACGACATCCCCTACGCCATCATCCTCGATGGCAAGGATCTTGTGGTCCTGAATCTCGTCCCCGACGGAATAGCTCTGGGCCTCGCGCCATTCCCAGTCGTTCTGGCAGAACTTGTGGGTCGGAGAGCAGATGAAAGTGCCGTAATCGAACGTGAACTTGAGGCGCTGGTCCTTGACGATCTCCGCCCGAGTAACCTTGTAACCACCCCAGATCAGCTGGTTCTCCAACCGGGCCAACACGTTCATGCCGACCTTGAGTTGTCCGGCCGGAACCGTAGTCAGGTCTGGAAGAAGGATGGGAGTTTCAGGCGAAGGGCACGAAGTTATTACGCGTGCATTGGGGTCCGTGGGTTTTTCTTCCACTTCGTCCGGAGGTAAATCGTCAACATTGGGCTTTTTAGTTCCAGCTGCCGCTGCCGCGGCAGCAGCCTCATCAGCCTTACGCTTTTCTTCTGCAGCCTTTGCCGCGGCAGCAGCCTCATCAGCCTTACGCTTTTCTTCTGCGGCCGCTGCAATGGCAGCCGCTTCATCTGCTTTTCGTTTTTCTTCGGCTTCAGCATTCCGCCTAGCCGCCTCTTGTTGTGCACTTAGTATGCCGGCAATTTGAGCGGCAGCCGCGGCTTTTGCATCAGCATCAGCTTTTTGCTGACGCGCTAATTCTTCGGGGTCCTGATCGACGGCTCCACCACCAGTCACAGATCCACCGCCGGTCACAGCCCCACCGCCACCACCTGTTCCGCCAGCAGTGCCGCCACCGGCTCCGCCACCAGCACCACCGGGCGTGCCGGAACTGGTGTCGAAGATGCCTTTGCCGATGTTGATCAGACTCCCCAACGGATCCGTCGGATCGATGGTCGAAACTTTTCCACCTGAACGGATTAGGCCAATGGCGCTGATGATGGCCGCGGTGGTGGGATCCAGACCGGGAATCGGGATGATCAGAGGGATTCCCGGTTGCTGCCCAGCCTCCGGAGCCTTTGTCAATGACTTCAATCCACCTTCCTTGGTGTAGATCTGATCGTAAACCTCGGTAACAAGGGCATCGATATCATCGTTCGACAGTTGCCCTGTCCCACCCAGTTGTTTGTTGGTGGCTTGTGCGGCTTTCAGCCGCTGATCGATAAGCCCTGACATTTCCTCCGCGGTCGGCTTTGTTCCAGACTGGAGGAAATCATCAATCGTCTTGGGCCGTGTGTTGGTCGGAGTGGTGGAGGTGGTCGGAGTAACTGGCGTTACCGATGAAGTGCCGGCCGATGGCGCTGTACCACCCAGATTGAACACTGGGATATTCCCAGTAATTCCGCCTAACGTTCCAGTTCGTGAACCACCCCCAAAGATTGATTCACCAGTTCCCGGATAAGTTACTCCGGGTTGACTGATGATGGTCCGATTATCCGTTGGCGCATTGGTGGTCACCAATGGTTGCCTCAACAAGTCAGCGGCACTGGTGCCATCAGCCCCAATGGTTTTGTTGTCCGGCGGCTTGAACTCGACCAGTTGATTGCCGTCATTCGTGGTGCCGGTGGTAGTGGTGGTTGCCGTACCACCTGACTCGACAATACCCCGAGTTACCGTTGGTACGGTAGAAACTTTTGCCCCGCCAAAGATATCCGCGGCATTGACTGCATCGGTTGTGGTAACCGTAGGGACCGTGGTCGTGGTAGCGGGAGGGTTAAAGATGTTGGAGGTTAGCGCGGCTTGAGCCGCTGCTGCTGCTGCTGCATCCGCATCCGCTTGGGCTTTCGCTGCTGCAGCGGCCGCATCCGCATCCGCTTTAGCTTTAGCAGCTGCTATCGCCGCTGCTTGCGCATCCCCACCATCACCAAAATCGCCACCGCCATCTCCACCGTCACCAAAGTCCCCACCGCCATCACCAAAATCGCCACCGCCCTCTTCATCCAAGAATGCTTTCTTCTTGGTCAATAAAGTCCCAGTTCCCCCACCGAGGGAAAAGATATCAGCATCGGTGTCTAGGAAACTGAAAGCCATGATCAGCCAACCGCAGCGGTACGACTCAACTCAATCAGATTAGTACCATCGGAGACAAACACGATGGAATAGTACTTGTTGGCGGTAGCCAGCGTGTATGTTCCCGTGGTTTTGAACCCGGTGCTGAACGTGATCACGTTACCCGCCGTGCCATCCGTGGTGAACGACAAGCGCAGAACATATCCGGCGCTTGGCACCGTGGCCGTGATCGTGGATGCCGTGCTGCTGGAGCAGGCGATGCGGCGGGTATTGCCACCCGTCGTGAAGGTCAGGGCGATGGTGCTCGCGAACGTAGTTTCGCTGTAGCTCTCCACCAGCGGAGTCCCGCTCCCGATGGTCACGCTGGAGTACGTGTTACCCGAGGCGATCATGGACGTAACAATTTCACCCGAGCCGATGGTCACGGTCGGCTGCGCCAGCAAGTTCAGCTTGGTGTAGGTGATCGGGTCCGTGGTGCCCGTAAAGTTGTAGCCCGGAGTTACGTTAGCCATGGTCGTTACGGGTTAAAGGAATGCGCTGACGCCCCGAAAACCGGGATCCGCCCTAGTGTTTCGTAGCTTTTCTAGATCGCCCATATTTAAAGCCATGCCCCCGGTGTTTTGGGATATTCCTGCCGGGATGCCGCCAAACTCGGGACCAGTCTGCCGGGGAGGAACGTAAGGCATGATCCGCTCCATCGAAGCATACGGATTGGTCCGCTGTCCGATACCGTACATCTGACGGGCGAAGTCGGGAAGTTGCATCGGCTGCGGTTGAGCCATGTACGGATTGAACCCGCCGCGACCCATACCTCTGCCGCCCATGTAGGGATTAAAGCCGCCGAAGCCCATGCCGCCATCACCCATGTACGGGTTAAAGCCGCCGAAGCCCATGCTGCGTCCCATCCCACGACCCATGCCGCTACCCATGTACGGGTTAAATCCGCCACTCATACCGCCACCGTAAATCCCGCTCATCAGCTGGCTCATTGATGGAACACCGACACGATCAGCGGGTTCCGTACGATACGGGCGAATTTGCGGCTGATCTTGAGTAGCAGGCTGATAAGCGGGCTGGC
>Ga0208546_1000066_pt1 | contig 46587 bp, 58 predicted proteins | sample DEB19_08_DNA_4_FD_184528 | JGI IMG/M metagenome (GOLD analysis project Ga0208546, IMG submission 184528) | Aqueous microbial communities from the Delaware River and Bay under freshwater to marine salinity gradient to study organic matter... | ecosystem: Environmental > Aquatic > Marine > Coastal...
GGGCGTCCGTGGCATGGTCACGGACTGCATCGCGGCGGGCGTGTCTCGCGTCACGGCCACGGTGGGCGCGCTCCGTGGCGAGCTGGCCAGCAACGCCGTGCTCGCCCGTGCGACGGCGAACGGGCGCGACCTCAGTGCCCCGCAAGTGCAGCGGTGGGCGGAGCAATGCGCCGCGCGCGGTCTCAACGTGACGGAAGCGGGGCGCGCCACCGTTACCGCCATGGCCGGCAAGCTGGACGCGGAGGCCGCCGCCACGGCCGCCGCTGCCGAATCGCTTCGCGGCCTGTAGGGTTCAGTCTGCCCCTGAGCCTACGTGGTTCAGGGGCAGCCATGAGCCTTGCACGCTGGCACCTGTACAGGTGCCCCCCACAACCGGAGGATGACTTTGGACACTCGCACCATGCTTGAGCGATTGCGCGTACCCTCGCGCCAGTCGGAACTTGCCACCGCCCTGCGCGACCCTGCGCAGGCAATCGACACGGCCGCCGCAGTCGGTACGCGCTACGCTGCGGAGGCGGCTGCCGCTACCATCCTGCGAAGCGCTTCGCAGCGTGGCACACTGTCGACCGTGGCGACGGCGGACCTTGAGACGCTGGCCGACGACGCGCTACTTGCGGTCGACGACGCGGACGCGCTTGCCGCGTTGCCCCGCTTGTCCCGCCTTGCGGGACTGCGGGCACGTGCCACGGACGATGAGCGGGCGGACGCCTTGACGCATCTGGCCACGCTGGCCAGCGTTGAGGCGGACGCACGGGCGCTTGACCTTGCGCAATGGCAAACCGTGGCGGACCTGCTAGCAGGCTTCGCCAGTACTCCGGAGATTGCGCCTACCGTGGCCAAACCGGCACGCTTGACGCGTCACGAGCGGCACCGCTTGCACGCGCTGCAATCGCTCGTCGCCGCACGGGTTGAGCTAGCGCGGGCCGTCGACTCGTTCGAACGAGAGCGACACCCGGACGCCAAGGCCCGCAAGGGTCGCGCCGTGGAGCGTGCCACGCTGGCCATGGTGGAGGCCCGCCACGCGTGGCAAGCATTCCACGATGCGGGCGCGGTACGCTGCAACCTTGGCGCAATCGTGGTCGACGAAGACTTGCGCGCCAAGCGACGCGAGGTCGAACGCGTGCGCAGCCTGCGCGCCGCAGCTAGCGCGCTTCGCAGCCTGTAACGGCTGCCGGTGTCTGCCACCTGTATAGGTGGCGCCTACAACTTGAACGAGACTGCCTTGGCGGGCGGGGTACAGGTGTGCCCTAACGGCCAGGGCGGCGAGAGGGTGCGCCCCGTGTGGGGCCGCACCATAGCGCGGCGATATGCCGCAAGGGGGAACCATGATTCACCGGGATTGTATCACTTGCCGTCGACTTGAGGCAGAGCGCCAGGCTGACGCCTTTGGTTTGCTTGGCGTTGTGCTCGGCACGCTGTGTGCCTGCGCCTTGGCTTGGCTACTGCGTTAGTGTGCCTCTTACTCGCACGGTGCCTACCCTTGCCTAGCTTGGCACGCTAGGGTGCGACCCCTGCCACTTTGGCAGCTACATGCGGGCACGTCCCGCGAGGAGATAGACCGTGCTTGTCCATGACCATCCGCGCTTCGGCGCACTTGAACCCGTGGCCTGTATCGTGCTGGCCATCCTTACCCTTTCCACGCTTTACTAGGGGGCACCATGGTCTATGTCATCCCGCCACGCGCCAGGGAACTGGTGCTCAACATCGAAGAGTTCCCGGAGTTCTGGAGCTTGTCCGGGCTGTATTACACCGACAACGAAGAGGAGGAGCCGGTCGAAAGCTTCCCGCCGCACCAGTTCGACACCGAAGAGGAGGCCAGGGCGTGGGTTGAGAAGATCGCCACCGACGAAGCGTATGGGCTGAGGGGCCATGTCCGCGTCGTCGCGCTGGTCGAGGGCGACGATTGGGAATGCTGGCCCACGCTGGCAGAGCTGGTTGCGTTTCTGGTTGAGTTTGGTTGACACGGTAGGAGACACGCTGTAGTGTGCTGGTCTAGGTCGTGAGCCTTGGGTTCGCGGCCTAGCACGGTTGCACTAACGCAACCCACAAGCGGGCGAGTCCCGCGCAGGAGATAAGGACATGCACACTCAGGAAAGCATTGCACTGGCAGCCGGACTGCTGGGCCAGGCCAAGGGTGACATTGCGGCGGCGCGTCGTGCGGCAGGCGAGGCGCACGCGTGGCTGTGCTCAATCGACAGCAGCTACAAGGGCGAAGCCAAGCCGGTCCCGGTGTCCGACGAGACGCGCCAGCGGCTGGAGCAGCAGGTGCGGGTGTTGACGGAGGCGAAGGCCAGTGCGGAGCAGAGTCTCACGGCAGCGTCTCGCCGGGTGCAGGAACTGGAAGCGGAACTGGCCAAGCTCAAGGCCAAGCCTGCGCCTGCGCCTGCGCCCGTCCCGGTGGCCAAGCCTGCGCCTATCCAGTTGCCCACACCTAAGGTGGTCGACCTGAGCGGCACGGCTGACCCCTTCGCCCACCTGCCTCCCGCCATGCGTGAGTTCGCACGGCAGGCTGCGGCTGGCAAGCTCGAGATTGACTGACGGTTGATAGCCGGAGCCGGTGCCCGGTGTAGCCCAGGCTGCACTGGGCACTGGCAGGCAACGCAACCCGACCCTGCACAGTGCAGGTAAGGCAAGCTAGCCTTAACGCGGCGACGTGCCGCATAGGAAGGTGTCTCATGGCTCGCAACGACAACACGGCAGCGGAACTCAGCAAGATGGTCTACAGCGGTGCCACCCCGTGGCACGGCTGCGGCGTCAAGGTCGACAGCGATATGTCGTGGCGCGACATTCCCAAGCTGGACCCGATTGGCTACAGCGCTCGCCAGCTGCGCCCGATGCAGACCATCGGCTTTGACCAGTCGGGCGGGCTGGTCATGCTCGACGTGCCCAAGGCCAAGGCGGTCGTGCGTGTGGCCGATAACAAGGTGCTCGCCACCGTGGGCGACCGCTACAGTCTCGACGGGTTCCAGCCGCTCGACACCATCGAGCGCATGGCCACGCTGGCCGACGCGGCGGGCGCGACGGTCGAGACCGCCGGGTTCCTGCGCGACGGCAACCTGCAATGGGCGCAAGCCACGGTGCCGGGACTGGAGTTCGAAGTGCCTATCGGTTGCCGGGACCGGCCGGCATCGGTGCTGCGTGAGAAACTGACCATGTTTAACTCGTTCGACGGCAGCACACCGTTCATCGCGGGCGGCGCGGCGACCGACATTGTGTGCCAGAACACCTTCATGCACGCGCTGCACGAGGTGGCCAAGGACGGCAAGCGCATGTTCAAGATTAAGCACACGCGTAACGGGCAGGTGAACTTGGACGCCATGATGCAGGAGCTGGACGCCATGCGGCAGGGCTTCGCGTCGTTCGCCGAGATGGCGCACAAGCTGGCTGAGACGCGCATGTCCACGGCAGACTTCATCGAGTTCGCCGAGTCGCTCATCCCTGACCCGGTCGACGCCTCGCCGACCCGTGCGCAGAACAAGCGGGCGATGCTGCTCGACGCATGGCAGGACGCGCCAGGTCAGCGGCTCGACGGCAAGCGCAACACTGCGTGGGGCGCACTGTCTGCGGTCACGTTCTTCACCTCGTGGCAGGCGCCGGTCAAGGGCGACGACGCGGCGGCGTCTCGCTGGTACAACGCCACGCTGGGCGACGGCGCCGACCTCGCCGACGCTGCGGTGCAGAAGCTGACCGTGTGGGCCGGCGCGTAACCAGATAACTGGCAGGCATGGCTGCGGCGTGGGCGACTACGCTTCCCGGTTCGATTCCGGAACTGCCAGCCCTGTGATGATGCAGGTATGCGCCCGTGTGGCGCAAGGGATGTGGGATTATGGCGAGCATGACGGACAAGCAGAAGTTCTACAGCGATGTGATTATCTTGGCGGTCGAGGGTGGGATCGGGTACTGGAGCCATGTGAGGAGTTACAACCACGGTTGCTCAAGTAACTTGGACGACGACACCGAGGTGGGCCGAAAGCCGGCTCGCGCCGAGGTGTTCGACTTTGAGGACGGCAACGTTGAGGCCCCCGACGCCAAGTGGCACAAGCTTGACAACAAGGCCATCGCCAAGGCGTTCAAGTCCATCATGGGCAAGGGCGAGATCGCGTTCGCGGGCGAGCGATGGCGCAAGCGGATGGTCGCGGCCTACTGGGCAAACGACGCGAACGACCTCGACAGCGATGACGCCGACATGGTGGTGCAGATCGCCCTGCTGGGCAAGGTGGTGTACGGTTAACACAATACTGACACACACTGGCGAGGGACAAGCCCGCTGCTAGCTGCAAGCGCTAGCACGCCAGCCCCTGCAATAAGGCAGGCACACGCAGCGATACGCTGCACGGAGGATAACATGGCTCAGACTCTTTATCGCGGTCCCGCTATCGGCGGCGACTATGTCGGCAACATCCACGCTTGCGTTGCGGTCGCGACCGGCAACGAGAAGACCGCCGAGGTGCTCACGCTTTGGGTGCTGCCTGAGACGGCGCCAGGCGTCAAGCCTCTCGACGCAATCCAAGCCGGCGCAGACACATCTACCTGCGGCAAGTGCCCGCATCGGTCGCAAGCATCGGGCGGCACGAGCGAGTGCTACACCCACCCCGGCGCCTCGCAGGTTCTGTCCGCAGGCGCGGCCAGCATCTCGCGCACAGCCGACGCTCCGGTGCGTGTGCCACCTCGCGTCAAGCGGGCCAGGTCTGCGGCATTCGGGGACGCTGCGGCGTTGCCGCTGGAAGTGCTGGAAGCGTGGCGCTCGATGCGTACCGAGTTGGGCTTGGCTCCGCTGGGGTACACGCACGCTTGGCGCACGCGCCCCGACTTGATGTCGGACCACATGGCCAGCGTCGACACCGAAGAGGAGCGGCTGGAAGCCAAGGCCATGGGCTGGCGCACGTTCCGTGTGCGTCCCATCGGCGCTCCGCTCATGGCTGGCGAGCGTCAGTGCCCGGCGGTCGAAGGCGTGCGCGACAACCCGATGGATTGCAGCAAGTGCGGTGGCTGCGACGGTCTAACTCGCAAGCTGAAGGTGGACTTCAGCATCGAGAACCATGGCAAGACAGCCAAGTCGCAGCGCCGGATTGCGCTCAAGAACCTGCGCCTGTCGGCGCACTGAGGGGAGGTGTGACCATGGACCATATCGCAATCGGGCGCCGCTTGATGACGCTGCCCGGCATGTGCGTTGTGTTCAGTGCGCAAGGCAACATGGCCCAGGCTGGCGACGACACGCTGTTTGAACAGGTGCCGCTCGACTCGCCGGAGGCCGAGACGTTCACGCACTATCTGAAGTGCAGCGAGCCGCTCGCCGCTGCCGACGAGCTGGACCTCAGCTACTACAACGCCTGCACCTATGGCGAGGAGACGCTGACGCTTGGCGCGCAGGTGATGCTTGTGGCTAATCGATTCGCCACGGAGGTGAGCCATGGCTAAGACATCTTTCGCTGCCGTCGCTCAGCGATGGGCGCTGGCATCGACCAGGGAAGCGCATGAGAACTGGCGGGCCGGCAACTGGCATGGTGCAGTGACTGAGATATGGAACGTCGAAGACTTGGCTCGCCGCTGCGCGTGGGAGTATGCGTCCACGATGTTGCAGGAAATGGTTGTGGCCATGCTCAGGCAGGACAGTGAGTACGTTGCTCACTGCCGGCATGAGCTTGAGATTTACTTGGGGGGGTTGCTGTGAAGTACCGAAACAACATGAGTGATGAACAGGTGCGTGAACTTCTCGCCGAGGTGGCGACGCTCGATGCCGCGTATGCAGACGCCGACAAGGCGAGCAAGGCGGCGCCGCTGGTGTTCACGCAAGACGAGATGGATGAACTGGAAACCGAAGCGGACCTGTACCGCTACTGGAGGTGAGTCATGCGCGTGCTTGTTGCATGTGAGTCCAGCGGTGCCGTACGCGATGCGTTCGCGGCGCGGGGCCATGATGCGTGGAGTTGTGACCTGTTGCCTGCGCCAGGACAGCACTACCAGTGCGACGTGCGGGAGGTGTTGCACCTTGGTTGGGACCTGCTTGTGGCCCATCCACCCTGCACCTACCTGTCGGTGTCGGGTATGCACTGGACGGTGCGTGGTCTGCGCGACCCGCAGTTGACCGAGGATGCGTTGGCACTGGTGCGCCTGCTCATGGACGCGCCTGTGCCTCGCATCGCAATCGAGAACCCGGTGTCGGTAATCAGTTCGCGCATCCGCAAGCCGGACCAGATTGTGCAGCCGTGGCAGTTTGGCCACGATGCCAGCAAGGCAACATGCCTGTGGCTCAAGGGCTTGCCCAAGCTGGTCGACGACCAGGCCAACCACATTGCGCCTCGCATCGTGAACGGGCGCAAGCGGTGGGCAAACCAGTGTGACAGTGGGCAGAACAAGCTGGGTCCGTCTGCCGACAGGTGGCAGAAGCGGAGCCAAACGTACAACGGTATCGCTCAAGCTATGGCCGAGCAGTGGGGGTAACCATGAACTGGACTGAGACTACAGCAAACTACCCGCGACACTACACGCGCAGTGTGTCGGGCATCGAGCATGTTTCCGTTCGCCGCATCGAGATGCACGAGGGCGATACCAAGTCGTGGCGCATAGTGGAATACGTGCGGATGGAACGACCGTTGCACGTTGTGTTGACTATTGCGGTCGAAGGCGACGACGCCGCAGACGCTGCTGCCGTGTGGATGCAGCGTATCGGCAAGGAGGCGCACGAAGCCATGCTGCGGGAGGTGAGGCGTGACGTATGACGTGTACCGAGACGGGGTCTGCATCGCACGCGAGGTCGACGGCGATACCGCTGTTGCCCTCGTGAACGGCGCAGGCCCAGGTGTGGAGGTAAGACGCGGGCTTGTGCTGATTTACTTCAGCACCGAGTTCAAACCAGCAACAACCAAACGGCTACAGTTTCGGGCGCGGGTCGCATCGTATCCAGACCCGTGCTCAATCTATGGGGTGGTATCATGGCAGGAAGGACTGCGATTCGGACGCTTGCTTCGCTTGCTTATACACTGGATGATGATTTGCTTGTGCGCCTTCGAACGCAGGCCGAGCAGCGTTGCCAAGAGCGCCTTGCCTCCGGTGTGTATGTGACGCACCTCGCGTGGCTTGACTGGAAGTCCACAGCCAACCGGCTGGCCGAGTGGGTTGCAGACCACCCGGACGCACCAGTCTACCGTGAGCATTGCGACAACCCGCGCTTTGCACTGGACACCTCGACGCGCAAAGCAGTGGCTCGCCTGCTAGCTGACCGGTGGCAGGACAAGCGTGGCATCCGCCCGCAGGTGCGCGTCGTTGACACAGCAGAGGACACGCCCTAGCATGGGGCACGGAGGTGTGTATGCGAGGGAAACGTAGAACAAAGCCGCAGCTTGAGCTGGTGGCCACGTTGTTTAGCACTGGCAAGTCTGCCGAGGATATCGGCCGGATGCTGGACTGTTCAGGCGCTGCTATTCGCAAGCTGCGTCAGCGTATGCGTAACGCTGGCTGGCAGGTGGGCACGGGCACAACCGGGCACCCGCTGCCCAGGCCGGAGGATTAGATGGACTCGTTGGACCTGTTGATGTTCAACATCGACGCTGACATTGTCGAGCAGCAGGTAACCGAAGTGCTCACGTCTGACGCTGACCTAGCGGAAGCCCTGCTCGACCGCATCGAGGACGTGGCCGAGAGGCGCGACACACCAGCCATTCGCCGGGCGCTAGCCGCTGCTCGCGCCGAATGCCGGATGCGGGTCGATGACCAAGGCCGGGCGCGTGCAACGTGGCTGACCGTGCAGGTGCTGCCTGCATACGATGACGTAGTTCTACACGTGGGGGTGGGATGATGAATCGGTTCGACAACGAGGATGATGAGCCTTGCCAAGGCTGTGAAGGCAAGGGCCAGGTGCTTTGCTTGGCGTGCGATACCGACCAGATTCAACTGTTGTCTTGCCCTCGCTGCAACAACCAAGGCGAGGTCACCTGCCAGCAGTGCAACGGCACTGGTGTAGAGAGGCTGCCATGGTAAAGCGAAGACCGGCCGGCTACATCACACCAGGCAAGCACCGGTGGCGACTCGCGGGCAGTTATCGCAGCGAGCACGGTGGCCTGTACGGAATCCACGTCTGCATGGTTTGTGGTGTGCGAGTGGATACTTGCGCAGCGTTCCCTACCCGCATGGCGCGGGAGATATGGGACGGCAAGTTGCTGCGAGCACGCGAGCAGAGGCCAGCGTGCAAAGGGTTGACAGCACCGGACAGCACGGTACAGTGGCGAATGGAGGCGCACGATGGAAGTGTTGACAGTAACCGAAGTGGCCAAGCTGGTGCGGCTAAGTCGCACCGTAGTCTACGAGCTAATCATGAGCGGGGAGATACCCTCGTTCAAGGTCGGTAAGCTGCGCAGGATTCGGCGCAGTGATGTAGAGGCTTGGCTTGCAAGCAAAGTGGAGGGGAACCATGGATGACAAGGGATACTTTGCGTTGTCTCGCTTGAGTGCAAGTGGTGCCAAGACTTTGTTGAAGTCGCCGGCCCGCTACAAGTGGGAACTGGACAACCCGGTGACAAAGAAGCCGGAGCTTGTCTTTGGCTCGCTGTTCCACACGCTGACGCTGGAGCCTGACGAGTTCGATGCGCGCTACATTGTCGCGCCCGATGTGGACCGCCGCACCAAGGAAGGCAAGGACGCATACACCAGGTTCCAGATGAATGCGGGTAGCCGGGAGGTGGTGACGGTCGATGACTATGACCGCGCCAATCGGATGGCTGACGCAGCGCGTCAAGCCGCCGGCTCGCTACTGGCCGGAGAGATTGAGCGGATGGTGTTGTGGACGCGCGATGGTGTTCCGCTCAAGGCCAAGATGGATGTGCTTGGTGAGCACATCGTCGACTTGAAGTCTACGTCTGCAGACGATGAGGATAGCCTCATCCGCGCAGCGTGGACGTATGGCTACCACATCAGCGCGGCTGCGTACCAAGAGGCAGCGGAGGTGGTGACCGGTCGCAAGTTGGAGAAGCACTTCATCTTCGTCACCAAGACCGAGCCGCATGAGGTGGTGGTGCTGAAGGCTGGCGACGAGTTTATGGCACGGGGCCGCGCCAAGTGGGACGCAGCCATTCGGCTGTACGCTGCCTGCCGCGAGTTCGACAACTGGCCAGGACTGGCGAGTCGCATCGAGTCTGGCGTGCTCAATCCGCCGAGGTGGGCATGACCCGCGAGCAAGTAGAAGAAGCCATCCAAATCATGGAGGGCTACCTCAAGCTGCGCCTGCGCCTGCGCGACTGGCACGGTGTCATGGATGCGGCAGCGGACCTGCGCGAGCTTGAGGTGCGGCTGCAAATGCTGAAGGAGGGGAGCAAATGAACCTGCGCAATGATGTGCTGAAAGTGTTCATCGACTACGCAGACCGGGAGATGCGTGCTCGCGATGTGCGCGACGTGCTGGCCGAGCGCGGACGCACCTATGCCGGGGACGGCAACGTCTCGGTGATGTGCGCCAGGCTGTACCGTGAGGCGCAGCTGTTCCGCGTGCGTGAAGGCAACGTCGCGTGGTACAGCGTGGCGAGGGCGATGCGATGATACTCTACGAGAAGCGAGGCCGGCGCTACTATCCAGCCGCGCACACAGACGATTATGGCTCACTACCCAAGGGACACCACCTTGTGTCTGTGCTTACCGATGGCTTGCGAACTACCACGTTTCGCGTGGAACCCGATTACGCTTCGGTGTTCGCCGCGATGTTTGAGCTACGCGAGCCGATGATTCAAGCCATGATGCAGATGAACAGGCTGGCGCTAGACGAGCGTCCGATTCCGCCTGCTGAGTTGAAGCGGCGCAAGAAAGCTTGGGATGCTTATGTTAGTGCCTATGGTTCATCAGCACCGCTGTACTTTCAACGTGTAAGTATGCGTGAGGTGGTGGACGCAGGGTTTGCTGTGCTTCGTGAGAAGCTAATGAAGGAGGGATGATGTCTTTTCAACCAGGTATCAAGACCGCAATCGCGGAAGTGCTTATGAATCCGTCTTCAGCCATCAAGGCTGAGATTGCTGAACTCTTGTTGATGCATCCGACTGAGCCAACCATTTACTGCGACAACTGTGGTGTGCGCAAACGTGTTTACGTTGCTGGCAGCAGCGACAAAGCGGAACAATGGTTTGAGGAAGGCAAGGCTGCGCCTAGGTGGGCCGGTGGCCGACAGGAAGACGGCACGCGAGTTGATTACTGCAAAGACTGCAAGCGCAAAGTAAAGACTCGCAAGAAGTCATCCAAGACAAAGGAGACACCATGACCACCGAAACCAAACCAGAACCGAAGAACATTCACGAGGCCATCGCTGCCATCTACAGCAGCATCAATGGCTACGTCCAGAAGACCAAGAGCGAGGGGCTGCGCTACTCGTTTGCCAGTGAGGCAGACCTGATTGCCAAGCTGCGGCCCGCCATGGTGGAGCACGGTGTGTTCGTTCACATCCACGAGTACCGGGATGTGGAGCGCAGCGTCGTCACCACATCGAAGGGCGGCAGCATGAACGTGTGCCTGCTCAAGGCAGTGGTCCGCTTCACGCACGCAGCCAGCGGCACGCACGTCGAGGTCCATGCGTTAGGCGAAGGCGCGGACAGCGGCGACAAGGCCGGCAACAAGGCAATGACGTGCGCGTACAAGTACGCCTTGCGCCAGACTTTCTGCATCGAGACTGGCGACGACCCCGACCGGGACCAGGACAACGTGTACGAGCAGCAAGTTGAGCACGCGCAAGGCGAGCACGCTACGTGGAGCAAGGACCGCGAAGGTTTCTTGGTTTGGCTCAAGGCGCAGGATATGGAGTACGACGCAGTGGCTGCGTTCTGCCGTAGCTTGGGCAAGCCTGAGCCTAAGGCAATGACCAACGAGACCCGGCGCAACCTGAGCATCTGGATTACCGGGGCCGGCGCCGAGATGTGGCGCGGCTTCCAGCGGGGTGCGCGATGAACGACTTCAGCCAGCAGGTACTAGCTCGCGTGCATGGCATGGCGCGGGTTCGTATCTGCAAGAGCAGGCGATGCCAGGTCTGCAAGGAGTTGCCACGTGAGAGGCCGGCCACCCCTACAGCCGAAAACAACGTGCTGCTTGCAATGCGAGAGGCCCGTATCCGCGAGGAACTTATGCGTGCGGCACTACCAAGCGTGGTATCGCTCACTCATCCTACCGTGCCAGTTGCCAGCGCATCGGTGGAGCCTCCGAAGCAAGCGGTGTACGTACTGCCGGTTGCACAAGGATGCCGCTGGGGTGCGGTCGGAAACCTGATTAACCATGCGTTTGAGTCTGGCAATAGTCTATGCGGCAAGTGGCCGTGGAGCATGGCCAGGTTTGACTACGCAGCACCGCATTATTGCCGCGCCTGTCGGGCGCAGATGGGAGTCTAGGATGAGTCGTTCGGTACAGAAGCGTGCGTGGCTGGAGTCTGACCGTAAGCTGCGGGCCGCATGGGAAGGGGCTGTCTTTGCCGGCAAGCCCGACTCACTGTGGCAGGCCGTGTGCAAGAAGGTGTCGGGTGGCTGGGAGTTCAGCGCACCCGAGCCGGTGGTCGCAGAGAAACCCAAGCGAGTGCGCAAGAAGAAGGAGGCAGCATGATTGACATCCGGACATGGCGTCACGGCAAGCATTGGATTGCCGAGGTCTACAGCGGTGGCGTGTTCGTCGCTCGGCATAAGGCCGACACTCAGGAGGAGGCCAAGGAGCTTGCGCATCAGATGGTGCGTCAAGTGCGAGAGATGGTGCGCATCATCGAAAGCCTACCGGACTAGCCATGACTTGCCTCTGGTGCAATCAACACCACCCAGGTCAAGCGTGCAAGCAGAACCTCATTGTCTGCTGCAAGTGCTACACACTCGTACCCAAGCAACAGCTCACTCGCAGGGACGGTGTGCGGTGGAACATCTGCAAGGAGTGTGAACATGACGTGGCTGATAGCATTATCATTCCTTATCCCAAAACAGATAATTGAGGCAGTCGAACAGGTGGAAAGCCACGGTGTGTGGACCGCCAAGTCCAAGGCCGGGTGCATCGGTGTGATGCAGGTATGCCCACGGTACTCACCGGTCAAGCCAAGCTGGTTGCTGTGGCTGCCACCGGTTAATCGAGCAGCAGGGGCACACGCTTTGCGATACTGGCACAAGCGTGCGCGTGGTAACTGGGCGCGAGCGCTCGCTGGTTACCGCTGTGGCAATGCTGGCCTGCGTGGCGAGTGCGGTAAAGCTTATGCTCGCCAGGTTCTCAGCGTGGCCGGTGGTCTTTAATCACAGCAGTGTCAGCCTTGACCTTAACCGCCTGAGTCGCCGCGTCGTCCAGTGTCTGGATAGCTGCTGCTGCTACTGCGTCGATCACAGCGTCGGGCACTAGCGGCAGCGCGTCTTTCAGCACCGTCTCGATGCTGGACCTCAGCGCCGCGTTGACCACCGGTCGCTTCGGGCTGGCAATCCAATCGGCACGCAACTGGTCGAGCATCACTTCACCTCGTCGGCTTCGACCTCGACCAGCTTCTTGCCGTCACACCCGACGACCACCTTGCCCGCCGGCTTGGGCTTATTGCCCAGCGGGTAGATGTCCACGCTCGCCACCTTGCACTGAGCAGCGGGCCAGCAGCCAACAAGCAACAGACCAATCAGACACAGGCGCATGGTTACCCCGCACGCTGAAAGTGCATGTCGTCCTTCATCTTCCACGACCCGCCCCATGTCCAGCCAGCATCGGTGAAGACCTTAACGAACGACAGATTCTGCCGCATCTTGCTTTGCCCACCCTTGCCATCGGTGCCGCCCATTGTGTTCTCGCTGGGCGAGAAGTCGATGGCGATACCCCAGCTATGCAGGCTCAAGCTCTTCTTAGGATCCCACAGCGTGTGCCTGGGCACAAAGGTCTGCACGCTGGCTGGTGTGTAGCTGGACGCTTTGCACGCCTTGGCGAACAGGGATACGAACTCCGACGCAACCATTTTATGTAGTCGAACAGATTGGCCTGTGTGTAGTTTGGTCGATACAATATTGAGTCCCACCCATCTGGGATTAATTGCAATGCGACCACCCACACCTTCGGTATACGGAAACTTGCCGTAGACCTTTTCGATCGCAGCTTGGCCCACCGGGATGGGTCGACCCGCCAACGCAGCCTGAGTGCGCACGCCAGCCTTGCCGTCAGGCGTCAAACCGTTGGCTTTCTGAAACGCCAAGATGCCACCAGCAGCAAGCGCCACCGCAAGCATCTCAGGAGTCAACCGGCCGGCTGCAATCTCGTGAGCGTTGAACTCGTCTGGCGTCATGGCTAGTCCAGCGTCAGTAGGTACTTGACCGTGTTGACCGTGCCCAGCATCTCGTCTCGGATGTTCAGCAAGTCGCTATCGACCTTCGCGTCGTACATCTGATTGAACGACAAGAAGAAGTCGGTCAACTCATCCATGAACTCGCTGACCGAAAGGTCATCCATGTTGGCCAGTTCGATCGGCCCGCCCACGCAGACTCGACCGTACTTGCCCATGTGGCACTCGATGAACTGGTCCATGCCTGAAGACAGCTTGTCGTACAACATGCCGTAGGCGTTATGACGCGCAAACTTCTTGGTTTGCCAGTGTAGGATACGCGCCTGAGCCTGGTACTTCAGAAAGCACGTGACCAGATGACCGCTCTTCTCGTCGTGCATGTTATGCCTCGCTGTGCGCAACAGACCGGAAGTATCCGGCTGCCATAGTGAACAGCAAAACAAGGCCATCGGTCAAGTCTTGCTGATACGGCCCAAGGTCAAGACCATGGCGAGCCGCAACGCCGACAGCCACGCTGACCAATACGCCAGCGAGCGCGATGTAAGTACGCTTGCCCTTCACGGCGTCACCGCGCTGGGGGCGTCGGCAGCAGTGACAGCTTCAGCCGCATCGACCACCTGCACTACGTCGTCAACAATAACGATCGCCGTCGTCGAAACCGGCGCGGGCTTGGAGCAGGCAACAAGGGTAAGAGCAAGTAGAACGTAACGCATGATTAACTCCTAATGGCCACGATGCGGTATGTGCCCGCTGGTGGTGTGTAGCTTCCGGCAGCCGGAGGCATGAAGGTGACGGCAAGCGTATTGGCTGCCGACACGCGGGCGTTGAATACTGCCGCCCCTGGCGCATTCACGGTCACCGTGTCGGTGGTCGCAAGGCCGCTCACGGTGAAGGTCTGCTCGGCGGGGGCACCCGCACTGACTGCGGCAGGCGTCAGCGTCGGGGTATAGACGTTCTGTTGCGTGATGGCCGTTCCCGACGTGCCAATCTTGAGCGAAACGGGAACGGTGACCGCACGGCTATTTGCCACCGCAATCGCATCGTTGCCGGAAATCTTGAAGACTATGGTGCCGCCCGCCGCAAGCTGATTAATGCGAAATTCGCCTGTGCTGTTCCAATAACCAGTAAACGTTTTGACGACCCCAGTTTGATCCCAGTATTCGATACCAGAGAAGCCCGATGCATTGGTGTTCTGCACGTTTACGCAGGCGCCAAGGGTATTGCCAATCAAGCGAACCGTATCGGTGAGAGCAATCACCCGATCTGTATAGTTGATCTTGAACTTGATAGATGGTGCAGCCGAGAAGTTGTTGAACCGAAATTCGCCCGTACTGATTTGGTAACCAGTGAACACTCTGACCGCGCCGGTGTTGTCGAAGTACTCGACACCGGAAAAACCGGTTGCGTTGTTATTCTGAACCCCAAGTGGGGCGCCGCCAGTTGAACCCAAAACTTTGATAGCATCGTTGGTTACACCACCCGACGAATACTCATCGAGACCCTTGGTGCCCGCACCAATGGTCAATGGATAAGTTGTCGAAGCGGCCTTGATGCTCAGATTACCACTCATCGTATCACCAGCACGCTGCACGGCAGTGCTTGCCAGCGTGCCCTGCGCGGCAGTGGCAAACGCTGTGCTGTTCTGCGTCGCCGCTGTTCCCAGACCCAAGTTATTGCGGGCCGTGGCTACGTTCTGCACGTCGCTGAGGTTGTTTGCGGCGAGCAGAGCGCCAACAAGGTTGGCTTGCAGGATGCTCCAGCTTGAGCCGACTGCCGCTTGCGTGCCACCTGCATTGTCGGCGAGCGCAAGGATCGCGTCGCCGGCCTGCACCGAGATGCCCGAGGCGCCGCCAATGAGGCCAGCCACCGATACAACCCACACGTCACCCTTGTTGGCTGCCGGATAGTTTGGGTTGGTGCTGCAATCGATCGTGCCTTGGAGGTCAAGTAAGCCGACCACAGACGTGTCAACGTAGCCCTTGGTCGCAGCATCGGTCGATACAAGAGGAGCGCCCAGCATATTGATTTGCTGGTTGCTCATGTTGATGGCGCCGGTCATCGTGCCGCCGGCCTTGGGCAGCGCCGCGTTGGCTGTGGCCTGCGCAATCAACGCAGCCTGCAATGCCGCAGCCGCGCTACCAGAAGCAGCGATGTCGTAGGTCGTGCCGTTAAAGGTCAAACTACCTGGCGTCAGCGTGACGAGGTTATCTGCGTCATACGCCACACCCTGTCTGTTGCTCACGATGAAACCTTGGCTAATGCCCGCCGTACATCTTCTTCGCGAGCGTCTTCCAGTTTCTCAACACGGTCGTGCAGCGACTTGTGCAGCGTCTCAGCCTTGGCCAGACGCTCGCCTAGTTCAGCAAACTGAGTCTTCAGCCAAGCCACTGCGGTAACAACCGTGACGATTGTCGATACGCCAGCAGAGACCAAAGCGATGACCACGTTCATGCCGACATCCCCGCTCATTACTGCTGACCCTGCAACCAAACTTGAGGATTGGCGCCAGCACCCAAGTTCTTTACTTCAAGATACAGACCATCGGCGCAAGCGGACTTGTTGTTGTCCAGAATCGGAATGCGAACCACGCCATCAGCGTGGTCGACGCGGAAGAAGCCTTTACTAACACCCATAGATCCACCAAGCGTGGTATCCAGCACCCAAAGCTGGGCCGACTCGTACCACCACCAGATGCCGATGTCGAAGTTGGTCAAGGTGGTGAACGTAATCAAGTCGATGTTCTGCCACTGGCCACGAGGAACCATCGGTTCTGTTCGGTTAGGCAGCGAACTAACCGGCGGGTTGTTAGCTGCCGTTACATCAAGCACCTTGCGCTCAGCTTCAGTGGCTCCGTTCTTCAGGGTGCGCGATGCGTGAAACATGATTCCTCCGTTCGTGCCGCAAGCCTACTTGAAGAGTTTTGTCAAGTCTAGTCTTTAGTCGGCTGTTGCTTAGGGCGCACGAGCATTTTCTGCTGCTCCTTGATTGCACGCTCCATCTTGTCTTTAAATCGATCCATACCACCCTTGATTAGCTTGTAAGCGGCCACAAGGTTTTGGTGCTCAATCTTCTCTTGCTCAGTTGCATCGGCGCCAAGCGGCTCACGAGTGCGTTTCTTTAGCTCATTGAGCACCGAGTTGTTCAACTCAGTATCAAACCGGTTCAAGTAAGACTTCAACCTGGGGTAGCCACGCGGGTCGTCGGGCGACTCGCCACCGGTGCCGTAGAACACTTGGTTCCAGCCAATGCCAAACAACTGTGCAATCGCCCACTCCATCATAGTAGAGGAGTCTTCGTATTCACCGCTCTTGCTAATCGTCGAGCCGTAGCTGGTGTACTTCTCCATAGAGTCGGCACCAGCCTTGCCGGCTAGTGCTGCCGCAACGTCGGCCATCGAGAAGGGCGTGGCGCCGAACACCATCGAGCCAAACTGACGAAGCAAAGCAGACGAAGTCTTCTTGCCTTCGGACATTTCCTTTGCCCACTGCAAGAGCGGGCTGCCGGTCAGTCCGATAAGTCGAAGCAGGTCTTCTCTGTTAGAAATCTCGCCGGCTGCCCACTTGGTCATGTCTCGTTTGACAAGAGCGCGATACTTGTAAGCCTCCGGGTCTTCCTTGGCCAATCGCCGCATCTCTTCTGCGTACTCACCAATCTCTGGCTTGTTGCGTTTCAGAAGCTCTACTTGTTCAGGTGTAAACCGCTCCCAGTCCACGTCAGCGCTTTGAATCTTGGCCAAGTAGTCCGGGTTGGTAAACGGAGATGAAGGCGAAAAACGCATCCAGTCTACAGCACCGGCCAATGCGTTCATTGCGCTGGTCGTAGGTGCGCTAAACAACAACGGTGCCGTATTGCGCATCCGCAAATACGCTGGGTTGACACCAGGCGCAACAACAACCGAAGTCAAAGCTTGATTGTAACCAAGCGAGCGGCGCACATCTTCCATCGCCTGTTGATTCGCAAACGCAGCTTGCGACCCGGAAATCATCGCGGCCCGCTTGAGCCACCAAGAAGAGAACTGCTTTGCTTGCTCAGTCAGCACACGTGGTGAGTTGGTCTCCATGGCTACCGGCCCTTCCATCATCCGGGATACCAATCCCTTTTTGATGAACGGGATATCCAATGCGCCTGCGGCCCAAGTAAAGATACCAGAGATTGGCTGCATCGCAGTAGATTGCAATGCCTTGAACCACAAGCCCATTCGCTCCGGGTTCAAGAACTTGCTTTCTTGCGCAACATCGGCCGCCTTTGCCAGCACATCCGACAGCTCCTTAGAACCAGCACCAAGCTTCTTTGCCGGCTGACGACCCATTGGGTCCGTGGCCTCAAAGCTTCCATCCTCCAGCTTGGTCAACTTGATATTCTCGTATGGAGTAATAGGGAACTGAGCAACGGTTCCTGGTTCCATCTTCTCAAGCTTGTCGTAGAAGTCGTTATAGACATGAACCATTTCTTCCAATCGGAAGGGCGCATCGCCAGCCTTGGTATACATGTCAACCATAAAGTCGCGAAACTTTCCATATGATTCAGGCAGATACATCCAGTTGAAGTCGCCGGATTCAATAGCTGCTTCAAGCTTGGCGAGCGTGCCAAACCTTTCCTTAAGTCCAGCCCAAGCCGGGTTTTCGCCATAGAGCTTTTTGAACTCGGTGCGAAACAATGCGTTGCGCCTGGCGATCGAGTCGTACATTTGCATGTCGTAATCGGAAAGACCCTCATGCTTTCCGCTGATGAACTTGTTGAACTTGTACGACTCTGAGAACAAACTGGGCATAAAGTTGACGCCGCCTCGGGTGAGAACTTGAAGCAGCGAGTTGGACAGGTTGTTGTTCACCAGTGCCCGCAAGTTCATCGGCACAACGCCCTTCTTGGTGAAGCGTGCCACGCCTTGGATTGCGTTGGCGATATCGCCCAGGTCGGTCGCGTCAACAAGCGATGCAAAGTGCGCACGCATTGCGCGAGAAACAACCGGGTCAATGTGCATGTTGTCCATGTTTGGCGGCGCCGCATCGGTGCCTTCGAACACTCGGCTGTAAACAGTGCCGATTACGTTCTTCAAAGCTTGGTCAACAGGCTTCTGCTTTCGGATGTCCTCGGCCGCAGAGTATAGCTTAGCGCGTTGCTCCGGCGTCCAACGGTCCATCTCGGCAACACGCGACAGCTGGTCAGCAACAATCGAGCCGCTGTATGGCATCAGCATCGGCGGCGGTTCGTTGTTGTTGATCATGTCTTCGGCTACTTGAATAGCGTAAGTAGAAGCATCCACCGGCTCCTTTCCGGTCAGGCTATTTTTCTTCCAAGAACCATCTGGATTGAGACGAAAACGATTGTATTCGTCGTTCATGCTGTGAAGCATACCGTAGGTCTGAGCCGCTGCCGCTTGTTTGCTGGCAATATAATCAAGCGCTCCGGCTCGCGCTGCATTGGTCACCTTAGGGTCTGCCTTGTCCATTGCATCGACAAAATCCTTGCGAGTCAGGATTGGCTCGCCCTCGTAGACCAAGTCCGGGAATCGGTTCTTGCTATGGAACGAAAGACGTTTCTCGTCCACCAGCAGCTTGCGTACTTCAACAAGGGCGCGGCCAATGAACTTGCTATCCATGCCGGCTTTTTCCAGACGGTCCCCTACTTGATTAAGGATTGAACGACGAAGCTCGGTTGAATGCAAGAACGGTTGCATGGTGTCTTCTTGCAACGCCTCCAGCAATCGAGACATGACCGTCTCTTCGGTCAACATCTTGCGTTGAAGGCGCTCGGACACATTCAGAAAAGCGTTAGGCTCCGCGCCAAGCTCCGGGTTTGTAACCGGTAGATCGTAGCCAAGCCGAATAATCTCCTGCGCATACTCGCGCAACATGTTGTTAAAACGTTCGTTGTTGGTCGTGAATGCTTTCGGCGTCTCTTGAGTGGTGCGCATCTCGCGCATCTCACGGAGAGCCTTTTCCATTTGCTTCTGGATACCGGTGGCTTGTTCGCCAGGCTTCACTGCCTCAGTAAACTGTTCGCCAAGAGCTTGAGCGCGAGGCGTCACAACTCCGGTGGGGCTAATGGTGGAGACCTCTTCGGTGGCAACAGGCCGGCGACGCACACCAAACTGTGGCTCAACCATGCCAACCAAAGCTTTCTGAGCTTCAATCTCTTTTGCCAGCCAGTTGCCCGCCTCAGCGGCACCACGCTCAACTCCTTCCTTTATCAAGAACTCCCGCATGTATGCGGCGACATCGGCATTGAGGTCGGTCAGATGCTCCGCAAACCTACGCGCAACCTGGTATAGGCTGCTGCCTTCCGGCATCTGCGTCATGGCAATGGCTTCGGGAGAGGCGGGTACTTCCAGGTTGGCACCGGCCTCACGCGCCTTCTGCTTGTACGCACTGGCTTCGTCAATAAGGTCGTCAATGATCTTAACTCGGTGTGCGCCAGTGCTCAAAAGCGCATCAGTAAACCCGCCAATATCCTCCACGTCCATTTCTGAAGTAATCTCAGCAATCTTGTTTGGCAGCTCGGTATCTCGCACAAGCTCATACGCTCGCTTAGTTTGCTCGACCTTGTTGGTCGCATCTTCCGCCAAGAGCCTGGCCTGTTGATTCTCTAGTCGCGCCTTCTCCAAGTCGGCTTGGGTCACCGTGGTGCGTGGGCTTTGCGATCGCCGCTCCATGTCAACCAGGTTCTCGTTGGAATTAAGCACGCGCTGCTGAGCATCGATTGCTGCGCGAAGCGCAAGGTCTGCGGCGTTGCGGTAATCCGACACGCGGACAACACCTTTTTGCGCATCCTCCAGCGTCTGAATGTCTCGGGTTGCTTGCCGACCCTTACGCAGGTTTTCCTCAGTAGGATTGCTTCTGGCTTCTTCTTGAGCAAACCTGGCCCGATCAAGAGCTTGGTCCAACCTCAACTTGTCCTTGGGCAAAACGTCTTCAGGGACATACATGCGGCCCAGAATTTCTTCGCGAGCCTCGGTCTTGGCGACGTTCTCCTCCAAGGTTTTGGCTGTACGCTTGGCGCCCTCAATGATTGATGGTAGACGCGCTGCTGCACGCCTTGCTTCTTCGGTCAACGCAGCGGGAGCGCCCTCAGCGGACACTTGCTTGGCCGCCTCTGCCATCTCGACGCCAGCCGCCAAGCCCTTGCCAGCCTGAGTACGCTTGAGGTCTTCCATGTACCGCTGTGTTTGCTTGACCTGTTGCGCAAACTCCTCTTGCGACATCTCGCCTTCCTTGCGTGCTTCTCTCGCAAGGTCTTCAAGGCGCTCCGACTCACGCATTGCACGAGCAATAGCTGCCTTGGCTTTGTTGGACTGCTGGATAAACGCATCAATCTGTTCTTTAGGCTGAGCCTTCTTGAACAGTTCCATCGCAGCTTTACGCGCCTCTTGGCTAGCCTTGATGTACTCGCGGCTCTTCTCCGAGAGAGGACGCTGGCCGGTTGCTTGCTCACGAGCAAGTAACTCGTTTAGCGAGGTAAGCTGCTCTTGAGATGATTCGATGGCCATTTGCAAGGCTTGCTTGCTGGCTTTGTTCTTGGCCGAATCACGCTTCTTCGCCAGGTCATCAATCGTGCTCTGCCAATCGTCAACAAGCTGGCGTTGCTCGGGGATGGTCCCGACTTCTTGCAACGACGGCGGCACCGCTTCAGCGGCCGCCACAGCGGCGGCTTCCTCGCCAGCGTAACCCTTGAGCTTGGGCAGGGCGCCGCCCTCTTCTGCGATCTTAGTGCCAATCTTGACGGCTTTCTCTGCCTCAATCTTGGCACGACCTTCGTAGCGGCTTCTAACGCGCTCTGCTTTCAGCTCAAGCTCAACCTTGCGTTGCGCGTACCTCAACTCGTTGAGTCGTTTACGAAGCTCGGTTCGATCTACTTTCTCGCCGGCTTCGACAATCTGTCGTTGAACAGAGTCGGCCTTTCTAGTCAGCGTGTTTAGCGCAACCTCAAGGTCTCGCGCTTTCTGCGAGGTCTCCTTGGACATCTCGCCGATGTCAGCCAGCTTCTCTGCCTTGGTGCGTGCGGCTTCAGCTTGCCGGGTAGCAGCGGCGACATCGCGTGCCTTGGCCTCAGGACGAATCCAAACGTCGACCGGCTTCACCGACTTCTCAGCAATCTGCACGTTGCCAGCAGCCAGTTCCCGGCGCATCTGTTCACGCAACATATCAACGGCACCCTTCTTGCCGTTGAACAAGTTGTCCATGATTTGGTTCCAAGCGGTCTTGCCAGTAAGGACGCTATCCGCAATGTACTGCTTCAGCGTTTCCTTGGCTTCGCCAACCCAATCCGGGATTACTTTGTCGAGAACAAGCAGGGTGTATTTCTTGACCACTCCACCAAACTTGTTGATTGCAGCATCAACCTTGGGTGCCTTGGCCTTGACCCACTTCTTACTTGCTCGGAACCCGTCAAGAATCATCAGCACTTGTGCTGGGTTCTTAATCAAGGAGTTGCCGAAATTTGGTTTTGTAAGTCCGTGCAGCACAGCGGCGATCTGGCCTGGCATACTTCCAAACCCTGCACCAACCTTGGCACCAATCGCTCGCTGCTGGATTTCGTCAAGGTCTTCTTCTGCGTCCTTGATGGCCTGCTCATCGCCGCCACGCTTGGCTTCCTTCAAACGCTGACGTGCAGCCTGAACCTCAGGGGTCTCTGGCGCCACACCAGGTCCAACCGTTTCAACAACGGCCTGCGTCATCGAGACCAAGATGTCGGTCAACTCGTTTGCGAAGTTGAGCGGAACTTGAATGGGCAACATCCAGCCGCTGCTGGGTCGGCCCTTTTCCTGTTTCTCTTGTTCTTCATAAGCAGGCGCCTGTTGTTTCTTAAGTTCCTGCCACCAGCTTTCGTCTTTGAGGCCTTCGTCGCTAACCGGGACGCCACGAGCTTCTCGTTGTGCTCGGATGCGAGTCCACCTGCGCTTGGCTTCCTTGAGAAGTTCAGGATATTTATAGATTTGATCCCACAAAGCCGCTTGTTGGGGATCTTTGGGGCGAGGCTCAAACGGGTCGATATTCTCAATCTTAGGCTTTTGTTTGCCTGTTACAATCAAACCATTTTCTTGCAAGTCAATCAGCGTGGCTAGCAAACCCTTTTCTTCAAGTCCTCGCGCTGCCGATTCGCCACCAATCTTGCGAACAAGCTCTTCAACTCCTGTCTCGACACGCCTGGCAACTCCGGGGATGGTAGGCCATTTGATCTCACCAAGCGCAGCCATCTCCCCAAGCTCCGCCTCAAGCTTGGCCTTGTCGTAAACCGGGCTTGGACCAAGAACCTTCTCGCTGATGCGTGATCCAAAAAGCTCGCGCACAGTCTCGGTAGCCGGGCCTTCCACCGGCTTAATGCGTTCCTCTTTTTCTTTAAGCTCCAGCTGGAATGGAATCTCTTCTGGAACTCCTTCCAAGCTTCTCAACCCAATGCTTGTAGTCTTTGGTCCACGCGGCGCTTGAAGCACCGGTCCTTCTTCAGGCTCAAGCTCTTTGATTGGCTTGGCCAAGTCGGTCGCGCCTCGCTCCTTCAAGAACTGGCCAAGCGTTCCGCTTTTGATTTGCTCCTCGGGTGAGGCCTCGACAGCCGGCTTCATGAACGGCCACTCAGTAGGCTCTGCTTCGGGGATGCGAGTCGTTGGTGCCGGCTTCACCGGCTTGGGAGCGGCAGGCGCCTTAGGCTCAATCAACTTCTCGATGCCGGCACCAATAGCCGCACCCGCAGTGGGCATCCCAAACGCAGCACCCAAGGCGCCGCCGATGCCCGCACCCTTGGTGGGGATGCTGGTGGCAAGCTCTTTGCCAAGTTGGCGGGCGAATGCGGGCCATTCAGTTGCAGATTCTAAATCTTCTGCATCCAGAACATCTGGGCCTTCGCCTTCAAGCTCTTCCGCACTAAGAACGTCAGGACTGGCCATGATGAGATTCCTTTAGCGCTTGATCTTATAACCCTTGCCATTACTACCGATTGCGTACTCAATACCGTTTACTACTTTGATTTCACCGGTAAGGGTTACGCCTGGCGGAAGCGATGTGGTGGTCTTGATGTTTGATGATGGAGCCGCAGGCTTAGTAGTAGGCGTGACGCCGCCACCACGCAAAAACTCGTTGGCTCGCTCAAGAAAACTCTTTTCTGGCGCGGCCGGCTTGTTGGTAGTCGGCGGGACAAGCGGTCTTTCAGTTACTGGCTCAAGCTTAACGCCTCGTTTATCAGCCCATTGTTGAATCAAGCTTTCGGCGCGAACTTTGTTTTGTCGCGCTTGCTCCATTGCTTGAGTTCGCTGTGTCGTTAAAGCATCGATGTTGGCTTGCGCTTGATCAGCTTGCTTCTTTGATGCTTCAGCTTTGGCTTGCTTGTTTCTTGCTTCCGTTATGGCGTTGTTGATCTTGAGTTGAATTTCGCTTCTTTTTTCGTCATCAATCATCAAGTCGGTAGTCTTGAGGTACTTTTTCAAGTTTTCAACTTGCTCAGCAGAAGTGGCCGCATCGCGCATGTCGTTTTCGGCCTGCACCTTGATAGAGCCTTCATTCCTGAGCGCATCTTTATACAAGCCCTCAATATCATCGATATTCTTTTCGTCTTGAGACACCAAGGTTGTGTACGCTTTCAGCAACTCATCTTTGGCACCACGACCTACACCGCCACTACGCACCCTGCGGGCAGCGGCTTCGAAGTTTCTGGAGCGAGATTGCATAAGTTTGATTTCTTCAGGCAACTTCTCGTTAATGGCCTTGGTTTGTGCAATTAGCTTCTCTTCATTGGCATGGATTTGCCTCATTCGCTCAAGACCTTCTCCTGCCTTGATAGGTGTCATGGTTCGAACTTCTTCTTCTTGCGCAGTCCGAAGACCAGCAGTAGCCATCTTCAGCACCGCATCAGCCTTATTTCGCGCTTGCTTTTCAGTCTCTCCATTTGCTTTCGCCTCAGCGTATGCCGTCTGCGCCTTCTTGAGCGCGATGTCATACTGGCTAAGCGGGCGCCCCATCTCCGGGAACAAGCCCTTCTCTTCGCGGGTGCCGATCGCTTCTTCGCGGGCACGCTCAAACGGCGTCTTGAGGATGTCTTGGAAGCTGCCACGCCACGGCATACGCACGCGCTTGGCAAGCTCCAGCGCCCTCTGCTGCTCCTCCGGGGTGTCGGCGCCACGAGCAATCGGCGCCCAATCCTCAAACTCGATCTTCTCCTCGCGGTGCCTCTGCTCCAGTTCGACCTGGCGCAACCGGCGAGCATATTCGGTGTCTCCCGGATTCTGCTCGACCAGTCGCTTCAGCTTGCGGCCGGCATCGGCCAACTCGTCGTCAGTCGCGGTAGCCAGCGTCTTGGGCGCGGCGGGAGCAGCAGGTGCCGCTGCGGCCTTGGCGGTCTCGGCAGTCGCGGTGGTGCCGGCTTCGGCGGTGGTGCCAGCAAAGCCGGATTCCGCTCCTGGACGAGGCGTTGTGAGTGACTTGGCTGACGTGACTTCTGGCAGTTTGCCTTCCGGCACGGGGTGCGGCAGATACGCTCCTCTCTCGTCAAATCCATAACGCTTCAACTCTTCAGGGGAGAACGGTTGAGCGGTTGGTTTCAAGCGCTCAGCAGCGATGCTTGCGGCGGGTGTAGGGGCCTGTTTATCTTGATCGGGCAGCTTTGATGTGCGCATCATGCGCCCGGCTGCGCCTTGATACTTTGTTTCTGTCGGCTCTTCATCTTGGCCGGACATAATCGATTCCATGTCACGAAAGTATTGTTCACGTGCGGCCGGTTCTTCATCGGCTCGTCGCGCCTCCCTTTCTTTGACTGCCCATTCCGCAGCATCCGCCTCTTGTTTTGATGTGCGATATTCATCAAATAGCGGTCGTTCTTGACCAAACATGCTGGCGAGGTTTGCCTTTTCTGCTTCTGAGCCTCCAGTAAAGTACTCAGGCTTTTGAGCCTCCAAAGCTACAGCATTCTTTTCCAACCGCTCCCGCGCAATCTTCTGCATCGGCGTCTCGCCGCCTTCCAGCAACTCCTCGCCGGCCTTCGCGCCCTTGTACTCTTCTTCGCGCCCAGCCTTCAGCTTTTGCTGAATCGGCGTAATCAAGTACTGGTCAAGCAGGCTAGCGCCAGCGCCCACAAGCGGCAGAGCCTGGCCGGCAAGCTGCATCTTGGTGCCCATGCGGCGAAGGCTGGTGTCCTTTGGATGCTCGCGAGGCGGCACGTATTCTTTCACGTGCGTGGGAGCAAACGCCTCGGTATCTACATCAATGATGCGCGGCATGGTTAAGCCTCAAAATCGCCCTCGTCGGCGAGGACATCTGCTTGGATTTTCTTGACCAAGTCGCGAACTTGCGGATTGGGGTGGTTCTTGTATTTCTCACCAAGAGCTTCAGCAAACCGCTCGCGATCTTTGTCACCCCAATACCACGGCGCATTTTCCACGGCAGTATCGAATTCGTCTTGGATGGTCTTTTGAACCGCGGACAGTTCATCAATCTGAGCCTTGGCCCGCTCGCCTTCCTGCTGCTTGAGCTTCTGCTGAGTCGTAGCGTACTCGCCGGCAGCCTGGGCCGCTTCCTTCTGAGCTTGGGCAGCAAGACGCTGTTGAGCAATCTTCTGCATACCGAAGTTGCCCATCAACTGGCCTTCTGCGATGCCGCGGGAAAGCTGCGATTGGCGCATTCCAGCGAGCGACCCACCGCCGCCACGGGCTTGTTGGGCAGCAAACGCTTGGCCAGATCGCGCACGCAGTTGGCCCATTGCGCCGCGCTGTTGTTCTTCAAGTGCGGCTGCGCCACCCTTGGCGTACTTGGCGCCAAGCTGAGCGGCGGCAAGCTGACCAGCGGCACTGCCAAGAACACCGGCTTGCGACTCTTGGAACTGCTTTAGGTACGGGTCTTCTGCCGGCATAGATGGCGCCGCAGCAACCGTTTCTGGTTCAGTAGGCTTCTTAACCTTCTGCGTACCATAAGGAGCGTTCGGGTAATCTTCGCTTGGCTGCGACCAAGATTCGGTATCCCCGAAAGAATCGCTTTCTTCAGGATCTTTATACTTCGGCATAGCCATCCTCCACGTGCGCAGTGTAGCGAGGTGCGTTTCGCTTGACCAGAGGTTCTTAGGTAGTTACGGTTTGACGACCGCAGAGAATTACCCACTCGCCACCTTGACCGATGATCGTGTCAGTATCTTCAAGCAAGTCGTAATTCTGCAAGTCTTTCTGCCAACGAACCTCAAGCACATTCTCTCGGCCATTGGTCAGCGGTGGATCAAACCGGTTGCCACCAAATGCGGTAGGCAACGTGCCGCAATCCGCACGCGCCTCAGTCATCGTGTTAGACTTGCCCATGTAGAACGGCGGGCCGCTGCTAAACCATGTGCGCGCAGTCCATGCGTTGTTGTTGTTCACCAGCGGAATCTGAAGCAGTCGCCAAGCAACACCACCCTCGACTCCGGTGTACTCATCGAGCAACCAATTCTCGTAGGTAAAGGCGTCTGGCGCAGAAGCCCCATTCCACTTGAGATACGCTACCTGCTGATGCTTGTAATCGTCGCCATGCCAGCCTGAGTTTAGGATGATGCCAATCTCTTGTTCGTAGTCTTCCTGAGTGGGCCAAGTCCCAGGTTGCAAGCGATCTGGATACACAGTGGTCGGCGGGCTGTAGCCATTCCACACCGCGAACGCATGATGCAACACAAAGCCTTCGGGCACCGGGAACACAAACACGTCCTCGGTAATCCGGCTCTCTTCCAAGTCGCCAACGTAAGGCAAACCAGCAGAAGCCACGTCCTGCTTACGCACAGACTCGCGATACTGACCGCTCCACATTGGAATCATAATCATCGAATAGTGCGAATCGTTAGCCATCAACTCTTGCACCGGTCGATTGCTCGCTTCCAGTGGGCTGGCAAGCGGGCCATAACCAGTGCCGTAGCCGCTACCCGCACGCTCACGCAGCGCAAGGTCAAAGCCGTGCATAGCATCCTGCACGTCATCGCCAGTAATCAACGCATCAGTAACAACCGGTGTCAGCGGGATGTTGGTGCCTACTTTCCAGCCATCATGCACAATCGGCAGGTTCTGAATCGGCTTGGAACCTGGCTCAGCCGGGTACAAGCCAAAGTCGCCCAGCTTATCTCGCACTGTCAGCGGAGACTCAAACGTAGCGCACAAGTGCAACGAGACGAACTCAAGCGGATATACCGTCGTCCCACCCTCACCAACAGCCACGTGCTGCGGAAATACCGTGCCAGTACCCGTACCACTAGGACTAAGAAACACGCACGTCAGCGTGTTAACATCGTTAGATGCAACCGTCTCTTCTGCGGTAATCACCGGGCCAACAGCGGTTACTGTGTAGAGCGGGTCGGCAGCGGCAGCGGCAGCGACACCGGCAGCAATGCCAGCAAGCGTCCAGCCAGCAGGAACTTGATAGTTGTACGTGTTGCCGTTGATCGTTAGCCGGCAAACATCACCCACACCAGGTGCGCCGCCAACCGGGGTGCCGCCCACCGTAAACGTCCACTTGTCCTTCACGCCCAAGTCCGGCGCCTCATACAGTCGCGCTCCGGTAATCTCCCAGAAGTACGTGTTCCACGGGCGAATCGGAATGTTCTGGTCGGCAATCACAAGCGGGTTGGCGCGTGCCACACCGTTGCCAGCAGTGCCGTCTGTTGCGCTTTGCTGGATGCCGAACGCAGTAACACCGTCAATCTGCCACTTGCCCACTTCCTCGTAATCGACAGTCTCGCCGGTCAACAACGAAGGCTGACGCTCTAGCAGCCGAACAGTCATGCTGTAGCGGCTCATGTCGGTTTCGACATTCGTTCCAATAACAAGTGGAGGTAGCGCCGCATCGTAGCCGCGAACAGCTTGAGGCTCTGCTCGCTGGTCAATCGACAACGAGAACTCGCTCAACGTCACCGGGTACCGTGGGTCTTCAAGTGTTCCTCGCCAAAACAACTGCTGGAACGCAGGCATCACAAACGGCCACATAGCCATTGGATAACCTTTAATACCATAATCTTTGTACTCGGTAGAGGCTGGGCCAGTGTACGGCAATACCCACGACACCTTGTTGCGCGCCAAGTGCTCGACCGAGTTCTCTACATCAGCCGCTTCAGCAGCATTCTGGATGTCGGTCAATGGATCGTTTAGGTGCTGCTTGGTCACCTTCACGCCACGGGCATATCGCTTGACCGGAAACTGCTTTGCCATGATGCCTCAGTGAGTCGGACTATACGCCAATGCGCGAAGGTTCCATGTGTTGTGCCGAAACGGATAGAACCCCCATGTTGAGGTATTGAACTCGCCGTACCACGGGATAGTCCACTGGAACACCATACGAGCACCCACAGGCACAAGCACAAGCGCGTCAGCCATAACAGCAAATCCGTCCCATGCAGCTTTATCCCCTCCGCTATTCTGCGGAAACGAAGGTAACGTAGGGTCGGTGTTCACTGGGGGCATCGAACCAGGACAGAACCAGAAAGCGTCAGAGCGCATCTGATACGTCAACGACTCTTGCCGCAACTTCTTGCGATTCTCCAAGTCCCAACCATCGGAGATGCAAACCTGCAAGGAAACATCACGTGTTGGCTCACCAGTCTCATAGCCGGGAGGCGGCTCAGCGCCATAGAGCCATTCGTTGTTGTAGTGCCCTACGCCCTTAAGAGCCATCACCACAAACGAGCCAATAATCATTGGATGCGAAGCAAGCGCAGTCACTTCCCAAGTTAACATGTAGCCGTCGTTTGGCGGGTCGCCAAGGCCCTCGGCAAAGCAAGACTTGCAACGGTAGGGGTTTGTGACAGTAGGGCCAGAGCCGTTGTACCACTTCAGGTACGGATTGCCCGCCATGTCAACGCTCGGTGGCGAGAAGCCCCACAGCATGTGCGAGGGCGACCAGCGACGCTGCATGAACTCAGCAGGCACATCGTCGTATAGCTCTGCCAACTTGAGCAACGATTGCTCGATGCGGGTAGGCGAAGCATCCAGCCCCGGCGCGAACTGATAAGGAAGTAGCCGGTTGCTGCTCATACTGCCTCTCCACCTGGCAGCGTCACGTTGACGTGCGCTGTGCTGGAGGTATGCACACCGCCAGCGACCACGCACTTTGACGCATTTCCTGCATTTTGGATAGAGGAAACTCCATCGAATCTGCAACCAGACCACGCACCTTTGCCGCCGCTGGCCACGGTCACAGTCTTCTGGAACACGCACCCATCGAACACCACAACAGCCGCTGCCGTGAGTGCAACCGTATCGGTAAACACCACGCCGCGCACAATCACGTTAGATGCGATCGTCACTGGGCCAGACACGTTGGGCCAACCAATGCCATCGACGCGCGCCTCACTGCCCAGCGTACCGCCCTTATAAACACCGGGCGCAAGGATGCCGCCTTGAAACGGAGCGCCTGCTACCACCGGCTGCATACGCAGCACGATGTCGAATATCTGCTGGCGACTTTGCATGTTGTTGAACTGCAAGTCGCTGATTGTTTTGTTTGGAAGCTCTACTTGCTGCGGCATGGCTCACCGCCCAGTTGGGTTGACTGCTTCAGGCAGCGATACCGGCACTTCATCTCGCGCACGTAGTTCGCGCTCACGCTCTTGCATCATGTTGCGCAGGCGCTCTTGAGCAATCTGCTTGTCGAGGTCAGCTTGCGTCGGCATCTTCAAGTAGCCTTCTTTCTCCAATCCACCCAGAAAGCCAGCCATCCGCTGCTCCATGCCCGTGGGCTTGGTTTTGGGTGGCGTAACTTGCGCAGGCTTCTGGGCCGGAGACTTAAGCGGAGGCGGCACGGCTTCGGCTTTACGCACCGGTGCCTTGGCCGGCGGCTTAGGCTGCATGACCGGAGCGCGTGGTTCTTCGATTGGTTGAACTTGCTTGCGCTCCATTCGGCCCACCAAGTCTGGATATTGTTGACGCAGCGTGCGCTCGGTTGTCTCTGGTTCCCACATAGGGTCGGTGGCTTCCAAGTCGAACAGTTGCGCAAACAATTGCCGCTCATGCGGACGAGCAAACATCTCTTCAAGCTTATCGAGGTCGGAGTAGTACTTGAAGCGATCTACCGCTGGCCACTCGTTTGGATCGTCGGTTCTATACTTATCGGCATACTGATCAAACAGTTTGTTAGTTGCCTCATTAGAAGCTTCATATCGATGAACAGCGTTAGGCCCAAGCTCTTTGCGCAAGTGTTCCGCAAGCGACTCGCTGAACGGCAAGTTGCCACCGCTGCGCTGGTACCAACTCTTGCTGTAATCAGGCTCGGCCATTACTTACCCCACCGCTGGCGCAGACCCACCTGCTTGATGGCAGCCTCGATGCGGCCCAGCTTTACCACTTCGCCAGGCGCATTCATCGTGCCGTGAATCATCACCGAGCCACGCATACCCTTGCTGCCATCGGTCGTCGCCAGCGTATCGATTGCCGGGTCATCGATGAGCAAGTTGCCCTTGGTCGGGTCAACTGCATCGCCCCACCGAGCAATGTTATTAAACGTCTTGAGCGTCGGGTCGACGTAGATATTCGGGTCGCCTCCTGTGGTAGCCGGCACCATGCGCGGGAACGGAGACATGTCGTTCTGTGCGCTGTTGCCCGGTGGTACAGTCGCAAAGTCCAGCGCCTGTCCGCTCCAGTCGCGCCAATCCGTCGAGGTCGCGGTATTGAGCGGGCCGTAAAGCCAGCCCGGTACCACGTCGTCAGTGCCATTGCCCATGTGCATCGCAGTTACAAACAAGCCGCGCACCGTGAACTGGTAGCCGCTAAGCTCAAACTCGCGAGACTTCACCGCCCAGTCGACCGGCTGTTGCAAGTCAGCAAGCTGAGAGTATTGCACCGGATAGCGACCGTACTGCCAAGCGTACAATTGGCAGCCGTTGAAGTCCTGCCGCATAAACGTCGTAAGTTGCGGATGCAACGACAACGTGGAGTCGGTGCCCTTGTAGCGGAAGCCGATGTAGAACAGCACGTCAGGCCCAACAACACCAACGTTTAGCGTAGGCGCTGAAGTCCACGTACCGCCGGTTCCGTCGAAGTCAATCCGAATCTCGTCACCACCAGGCCCCTCAGTACCTGTGCCTGAGTTGTATACGCAGATTTGATGCGTTGCGTCATGCGTATTGGGTCTATAGCCCGAGATAGAACCAAGTCGCTCGTTGGGGAACAGCGCGGCAATCTCACCATACTGCGGGTCGCCGGGATTACCTGGCACGCAGATAGGTTCCCAGCGCGTGTTGTCGAACGTGAAGTGAAGCTTAAGAATCGTGGGTGGCGCTACCACCGAGCCGGTAGCGACAGGCCACCAGTATGTGGCTTCAGTCGTTGCAGGCGCACCACGCGGCGGCTGAAACCCGGCAGGCGCAACCACGGGTGGGCCGAGATAGAATGCGCCAGTGGTAGGATCGCCTGCCCACTCGTACATACGCCAACCACTCAGAGGTGTGCGCCAATCCTCCAAGTTGGCCGTAACCAAGTTGGCGCTAGCGGATGTTTGAGTATGCGTGGCCGTAAACGAGCCGGCGCCAACCGTCATCAATGCTACTACAGCAGATGCTGGAGTACCCGCTACCTTGGCTACAGCCACGATGCCGGTAGGTTGGCCAATGAAGTCGTACTCAGGATCGCCTACAGCTTGAATGTCGTCGGCAAACTTCTTGTACGTGGCGGCATAATCATCGTCAGGCTTGATGTTGTAGTTGTACGTGTTGACGCCGACCGTAATCTCGATCGTGTCAAACGGCACTACGTAACCAGAAAGCGTGCAGGTATACACGTCAGTTCTGGCCGCATCCATACACGTCGACCGGTCGATCGCACCACCACGACCAAGCTTGAGCAGATAGCACGCTTTGTCCTGCACAATCTTGAGGTCTTTACCATCCATGTAGATGGTCTCGTCTGGGCCACCAACCAAGTACAAGTCGTTGCGCGAGGGTACCAGAGTCGGCGTGGCGATGTTGGCCAAACCCTGCACCTCTGCGCCATTGCCTGCGTGCGTCTTGAAGTACCACACGCTCCAACCATAATCGGTCGTCCAACACAGCGTGATGTCGTCGCATACGCAATACAGCACCTTGCGAGGATCATCCCAGCACAACCTGGCGCTCCGCATCTGCTCGCGCATATCAAGACGCGCAGGCAACTGGACGTTTGTCAAGCTGGTGGTGCCGTTGTGCTGGTAGTAATCCGTCAGCGGCAACTCAAGCGATTGCGGGTCTGCCCACAGCCGATCGATCGGACGCGACAACCACACAAGCTGCACACCGCCCGTCCACAAGAACACGCCGTTGTGGTCAACAAAGAACACGCCTTCGTTACCTACGCAATAAGCACGATTGTTTACGCAGCCATTGGTTAGCGAGATAGAGGTCAAACTGCCAACAGCAGCTGTGCCCGCGCTACCAAGCGCAGGATTGTATGCCCAGCACTTGCCGCCGCTAGTTGCGATGAAGACGCTAGAGCGCAGTGGGGCTACGCATGTGATCGGATCAGACGTAGGAACCACGTAGTTGCTATCGGCCAGCACCGCTTGCGGCATGTACGGGTCGGAGAACCAAAGCGTATTGCCAGCAGCGTAGATGACGCGATCTTCGTTCCAAGTACACTGCGCCGTAATCGTACCGATGTCGTTGGTCGTCAGGTAAGCGGCACCATCGGCAGCAGACAGAAGTCCTTCAGCCAAGTTGAGCGGAGAGAACGCGCCCTGCTCGCCCATGAATGGGCCAAGGTACGGTCGATCCAAGCTGTTGTTCTGCCGGCTCCACTCAATCGGGCAATCTACCGGGCGGTAAGTCCACAAGCCCATACCATCGATGCACACCACGATGTTGAACGCCTTGGTTCCAAACGCCACACCGGTCTGCATCGGCGCGAAGATGGCCCACTTCGGCTCTTGAGCAGGAATCGCCCACGTCGAATTGTCGTCGTCGTAACGAGTCGAGTAGTTAGGGTAGACTTGTGGCAAGAACTCTTTCTTCGCGTCCTGCTCATGCAGCACAAACTCAACCTTGCGATTGGTGTGCAAGTCGTGAACGATCGCAACGACGCCTGCCAAAAAGGTCGCGCGACGACCATACATCGGCGTCAAGCCACCAACCAAACGAGGCCGGCCACCATAGAAGTCGCCTGTAAAGGCGTATAGCGTGTGAATCGAAAGAATCTGGTCGGTCTGCCAAGCGGTGCGAACGTTAGTCGCGCCGATGCATGGGCCTAGACCATACTTGTCCTCGTTGTATCGCCCATTGGCCAAGCTGGTGTCGTATTCGCGAACCAAGCCAAAGCCTGGCCGAACCCAGAAGTCGCCGTTACGCGGGATGGTATTCTGGATGAACGGAGTGCCATCGGTGCGCGCATTGGTGCGCAAGTCCATGCCGGACTTCGGAGTTACATCTGCGGTTTTATCGATGTTGGACACCGGCTACCTCTGGTATTCTTCGTTCACATACCTCGATGCCTTGCCAGTGCGCGACTGAGCGAAGAACTCCATCATCTTATCCATGCGCCGCCGCAACTGTGTCTCAAGCGACATGTTGGGCTGCGCTTGCTGAATGTAATACTGCTCGGCAGCCAGAAGAGCGATAATATCGTGGAACTGCGTTAGGTTGTCCACAAACACTGGCGTGGTCGACGAGATGGCCGACAGCCAGTTCACCGTCTGCGTAGGCACGTACCAGATTTGGATCTGCCCGCTGACCGGCACGCTGAAGCGCAACATCTTGCCGTCTAGCCAATACCGCTGACCAGTCCACGCATAGTTCGACAGCATGGCCGCGCTGGCGTTGGGAATCTGGCCCAGCGTCTCCCAGCTAGTAGCCGGCTGGAACGTACCAAGGATGCCGTTGGACGCTTGACCGATGACAGAGTGAAACGGTGTGACCGTACCAGCACCCGCCAAGAAGGAGCAGGTGGGGATGATGAGCGACGGGCCAGTTGTGTACTTGGTGCAAGTAATCACCGGCCCAACGCTGGTCACACTGTAAAACGGGTCAGCAGCAGCTAGTGCAGCAACACCAGCAGCAATGGTGACAAGCGTATCGCCGGGGAGAACAACGTAGTCGTAGTTCACCGCGTTGATCGTCAGTCGGCACGTATCACCCGGTGCCGGTGCGCCACCAAGCGTGAAGATCCAAACATCCTGCACACCGGGGTTGACCAGCGTAACGCGAGTCAGGCGGCTGGCCAGAGCCTGAGTCGGCGGGATGCCAGCATCGGTGTAGAACAAGATGCCGTCGAGATCGACGTTGTACTGACCGGTCAGAAGCGGCGGCTCGTAGTAACGCTCCCACACTTCCCATGGCGCCACATTGCGAAATTCCTCGTAGGCGATTTCAAGCATCGTCGCCTGCAAGGAATACGGCAGACGAACGACACCTGGGTCGTCAATCAACTGCCGCATGTATTTCGCAATCTGTGCAGCGTGCATGGTTTACCGCCCGTACTTGCCGCCCATCACAGGCTCTTCATCCTCGATCGACTCACCAAGACCTGGGTGCTTCTGAGGCATGCCAGGCTTGCCGATGCCAATCATCACAGCGATGCCCTTGGGACCACCACGATGCTCGCCGCCGAGGCCGGGGTGACCTTGGTGCCGCAGATGCTTGGGCGCCTCTTCCGGGGCCGGAGTCATCTCTTCGGTATCAGCACCCATCTCCTCCTCGTCCTCGTACTTGCCCTTGGCCATGTGCGCAGTCTTGTGACGAGCCGGCACCTTGCCCTTGGACTCATGCATCTTCTTGAGACGCGCCTTCGCCAAATCCTTCATCTCGTACTTCATGGCTTCTCCTACCTGCTGAACTCATCCGCGCCTTCCGGTCGCGCATTGGCTACTTCAATCCGCCGCGTAGTATCATCGGCCGAGGTCGTCGGACCCGAGTTGCCTACAGCATTAGCGTTACCAGAGGGCGCACCCACCGGCTGCGGAATCTTCATCCCACCACCGCCGCCCGGAGCTTCCGGCGCGGGCGGGGTCATCATCTGAAGGATGTCTTGATAGTAGGCATCCACCGCATCCTGCCGCTCAACAGGCAGCGCGTAGAACTCGTCCGAACGAATGAACTGGCTGACCACTTCCGCAAACACCGGGAAGTTGTCGTTGGAGTAGAACTTCACGGTCTTACGCATGACCGGCGTTCCATCCGGGTTCATCTGCCGCATGTCCTGAACTTCAAAGCCGTTGCGAATAACCGCATCCAACGCCTTCTTGGCGGTAACGTAATCGGCAATCGGCTTCTGCGGACGCAGCGGGTCACGATTGTCCTGAATCAGCTTGATGGCCATCTGCGGCGTCAGAGCACCCATCTGGGCGAACTGCATGATGCGCTGCTGACGCGCTTCCACGTCTTCGCGGAACAGCGTGTCGGCCTCGATGAACACCTGCGGGTCTTGCGACAAGTCGCCGCTGCGGACCATCGTGCCAATCGCAGAACCATAACGATCGAACTGACGAATGAACTTGTCCTGCGGGTAGTACGCCTGCATGTAGAGCAAAGCGATACGCCCGTGTCGTTCCATTATTCGTTTGATGTTTCGCTTGGTAATACCGAACTGGACTTCGTCGTTGGAAACGATGGCTTCAACCGCTCGACCAGTAACGACGCCAGGTGTGCGCTTGCCCTGCGACGCGCCGTGAATGCCGGTCGAATCAGCAAGAGCAGAAGCAGCCGACGCCGGCAACTGCACAGCATATTGCGGCAGTGGCAACCCTTGCCAAGGCTGCGGAGCAAGACCTTGGCGATAGTATACCTTCTCACCCGCACGCGATGTAAACGCATCTGGCGCAATCCCTGAGTTGTGCGGAATGAGAATCTTGGGATTGCTCATCAAACGAGCGTTGGTGAGAATCTGGTTCCAGCTCGCGCTGTAGGCGTATTGACCTGGGAGCGCTTGCTCCACCAGACCCACGCCCCAGAAGTCAAACGGCACGCTGGTGTACTTGTGAATCTCCAGCGGCATACACCGCTGCGGAGTCCAGCCAGACGCCAGCACAGCACCGCCACTGCCGCACATCAAGAACCAGTGTCCGCTGCGGCAGTAGACTTCCAGCACCTCGATGCGGTCAGGCGCCATGCGCTGATAGCCGCTCCACCAGTTCAACTGCTGAAGCGGAGGCGGCGCCTGGTTGATGACATCTTCCTTGTCCGGGAACTTCTGCTTCAGCTGCGACTTGGTGGTCACACGCGACACAGCAAGGAAGCGGCTATCCTCCGGCTTGGCGATAGCGGGTTCTGCGCGAATGCGGTCGGGGCCAAACACTTCGGGCTTGAGGTTGTCGCCATCCATGACGGCCAGCATTGCGCTGGTGCCAAACATGATGGCCCAATCAACCATCTCCATCGCAGCGTAGGGAACCTCACCACGACGGCAGTAGTAGTCGAGCGCCTGCTCATCGGCGGCAGCCCGCATCAAGTCTTCAATCGCATCGCTTGCGGAGTACGCGCCCCACGACGGCTGGGTCATTTCAAGACGGGCCGAGGCATTGCGGAACTGCGGCAGCGTGATGTTGAAGCTAACGTCACGCACACGATTGAAGTACGCCATTTCCATGCCGGCGCGAATCACAATGTCGCTGGGCGTGTAGGCGCGGAAGTTTGTAATCACATCGCGGCACAGCCACCAGAGGCGCTGCATGGGCGCCATCTCGTTGTAGAACTGGCTGCACATGCGGGCGATCTCCGGCGGCTTGAGCGACGGAGGATCGTTGGGGTCGTTCCAATCGTATTCGATTGAACTCTTGGGAGACTCGGCAGGATTCCAGAGTTCGCTCTGCCGATCGTCAATAGTGAGGGACGTTTGCATGTTTTCTGGTCCCTACGATACAGACACGGGCAAGATTACACCATACCCGTTTCGCTGCCAACATTAGAAAACTAGCTAATAGCCATAATCAAAATCGGACAGGTCGGCGGTGTTCGGGTTCTCTGCGGTTTCCTTTAGAGCTTTTGTTACGCCGGGCATTTTGAACTCGTCGTAGCCTTTCTTAACCATACCAGCAATGCCTGGAATTTGTTTGGCTTCTTGAAGATTTGGCGGTGTTTCGGATGGCGATGCGGTAAACGCGCCAGCAGCTCCACCCAAAAGACCGCCAATTGCTGTTCCAACTGGGCCAAATGAGGAGCCAAGACTGGCTCCGCTCATGGCGCCCTTCACGGCACCGAGTGTACGATCAGTTCCCGAAGGACTGGCTGGCTTAGCATTCTTTTCCGCAAGTCGCCGATTAGCGATGTCGCGGCTCAGACCTGAGCCAGTCCAGATGTCTTCGTCTTCATCGTACATCGGTGCCATGAAGGGCCTCCACGGTTTTTACTTACGCGCCGATCACATCGACGTAAACGGTGGCCTGGCAGTTGCCGCCACCCGCCTTGGTCGCGGTCACCTTCAGGGTCTCGCCAGCGGCGAGATTGACGGTCCAGCCGGGCTTCGCAGTGAGCTTGTCCTCAAGAGCGAAGACCTTCTCGTTGACTTGCAGGTCCAAGTCATAGATCACGCTGGTGGTCAAACCGTCAGCCGACACCTTTGAGATGGTAGCCAAGTCGCCAGCCGCGCCATTTCCACCAGTCTTGAGGGCGCGAATGCCCTTGATGATGAAGTTGCGAGGCAGAACCTTCGAAATCACCGTGGCATCCGTGTTCGCCTGAAGGAACATGAACGACGCAGTGCCGCCGGGGATGTCGTCGGTGGCCGGGGTCGCCGAGAAGAACGTCGACACGTCGGCGGCAACACTGCCGGCAGCGGGCTGCTGGTTGTCGCCATAGGGCGAGCCAGTCGGGGTAAAGTTGTCGGTCTTAAGATAACCGACCACACAGGGCTTTTGAGTAGACATAGTTAAATCTCCTTAGAGTTCAGAAGTTTGGTTAGACCGGCGCGGCGATGCCGACCAGAATGCCGTTGCTCAGCGGCTCGGTGCAGACCTGCTCCGGCATCAGAGCGCGGGTCGCGCCCCACTGAGTCTCGCCCTGAAGCTTGACCAGCGGATTGCTGCCCGGACCGTTGACGCCCAGCCACACGCCCTCTTCCTTGCCACGGTACAGACGCTCCCACGACTCGTACCGCATCGCGATCGCGATGCCGTCCGGGCAAAGCTCCGAGCACATGATCGGAACCTTGCTCACGCCGTAACCCGAATCGTTGTCCTCTTCCGAGGGCAGCGCCGGGGTCGGGTCCATCTTCTTGACGGCCTCCTGCGGCATGACACGCATGTGGGCGTCGAGGGTGCCGATGAGCGACTGCGGCAGCGCGTTCATCGTGTTCCACGACATCCAGGTCGCAGTCGGACGCTTACCGCTCTTGGTGCGGATGGCGCCGTACAGCTTCAGGAACTCGATGGTCGACAGCGTATCGCCGCCCTGCGCGTTCGTGTTGTTCACGATCGCGAAGTTCGAACGAATGCGCTTGGTCAGCGGGTCCGTCAGCGAGCGGTCATTGCCGAAGTGGATCGGCTGGGTCAGGTTCGAAATGGCGCCGGTCGGGTCGCCAACGAACGCACCCACCGGGTCGCCGTTCGGATCGAACACGCACGGGGTGTCAATGTTGTCGCCCGAGATGGTCGCCGCATTGAACGCCTGCGAAGCCGCACCCACCAGCAGAACCGCGCACGGCACGCCAGCCGGCAGGGTCGACGTGTCGATGTTGGCATTGACGGTAATGGTCGACGGCGAGATGCCGGTCAGCGTGCGATCCACACCAACCTGCTGGTAGGTGTCGAGGCGGATGAACCGAATCTGGTTGTTCGGGTTCACCACGATGTCGTCGAACCGACCATGGTAGCCGTAGGTGGTGATCACATTACTGTGCTGCCACACCAGACCAATCGGCGAGCCAGGCGCGTTGGCGCCCACACCCTGAAGGCCACCACCACCGATGAACGCATAGCGCGTCATCTGCTTGGCGATGTCGTTCAGCATGTTGTCCAGTTCGTCCGCCGGCTCAACAGCCAGCGAACCCTTGACATCTTCCGCCGCCAAGAAGCCCAGCAGATCGATCTGGCAGCGAGCCAGAACGGTCTTCGACTGGACAGTCAGGCGCAGGAAGCCCTGCTGGCCCGGCTTCGGCTCCACGTTGCCGATCGTCGAAACCACCGAGCCGTTACGCTTGACGCGCAGGCCGATGATCGCCACGTCGCCCGACCACGAGCGACCCTTCACGGGCAGCTTCGACCAGAAGGCCGTGTCGGTCTGGAGCAGATTGTGAATCACCTTGTCGGTGCGGTCGTTGATCAGAACCGCAGCGATGGTCTGAAAACTAGCAGCCATTGCAACTCCTTAGTGCATCTTGTTATTGAACTCTCCGCGCACCCACTTCAAGTAGTTTTCTTTGGTCATCGACTCGTTCGCCACATTCGGCGTCGAGTTCGACGGACCATCGATGCGCGGGGGAGCGGCGCGCTGAACCTGCGCAACCTGCGCAGGAGCCTGTTGCGACGGCATATCGCCATAGACATCGCGGTACATGGCCACAACCATGCGCGGCTCGACGCCATTGGCAATCATCGTCGTAAGTCGTTCTTCGTCCCACTTGGGGCAGTACGATTGCAGCTTGGCCATCGCCTGGTCATAAGCCACATTCGCCTGCGCCCACTCCACATTCTGCCACCGCTGGCTGTGCATCTGAACCGACTGGTTCATCTGCTCAAGCTTGTTCTCCAGCGAACGAATCTGGTCAACCAGCTTCGGGTTGACCTCCTCGCCCTCGTCCAGCAAACGCTGCAACCAATCGCTCTGCGACTCGTTGGCCTTGGGCGCCGAAGCTTTGGGGTCCGCTTGCACAACCTGCTGGGTCAGCTTGGACTCAAGCTCGGCCAACTTGTTCTGCATCGTCTCCATGTTCGACAACGCAGTCCGATGCTCCTGCATCAGAGTCTCGTACCGCGACCACGACACACGCTGCGGATGACGCTCCACCGCAACCGCCTGACTCTCGCCAGAGGGGGCGGCGAGGTCAGACGGCGCAGTCTCAGCCGAGGGGGTGGCCGAGGATTCGGTGGCAGTAGAGGTCGGCTCAGGAGCGGTCACCTCCGGGGCGGGCGCAGCAACAGCAGCGCTAGCCTCAGCAGAAACGTCCTTGAAAATCTGAGCCATCGTACCAGCGGGAACAGGCATGGAACCTCCGAGCAGAAGGATGATTTCCTTCAGGTTAGAATTGCAACAACTTTCAACACGATACCCAACTTTTTACCCAACTTTGCATTTGATTACTCAAAGAAATCAGAATGTTGATTGTCCGGTGAGAAATCGAACCAATCGTTACGCCCACTTGCCATGGCTCGCTCCAAGTCGAGCATGTACGCATCTAGCGCGTTCTTTGGTTGCTGCTGCACTTCCGGCGCCTGCTTGGCAGGTAGCGCCTGAACGACGCCGATAAGCGCCAAGCCAAACGCGATAACCAAGTCATCGTGGCCGTTCTTGGGCGCAGCAGGCTTGCCGCGCTTGTCGTAGCACAGCGCGTTGAGCTGTTTCACCAAGCGGTGGCAACCAATGTGCCAGCGGTTGTTGCCGCTCGCGCCTTCGTAGATTTCGCCAAACAGGATGCCGCGAGTTTGTACGTCAGTACGCCAGCCGTGGCGAGGTAGCATGGTGGGCGACAGGCCGCCAAACGCAGTCATGTGGTACATCGGCACACCTGCGCCACGCAAGAAGTCGCACAGGCCCAAGCCTTCTGCGGCGGTTTCGATGACGGTCAGCGGCGAGCCGAATGCCTTGATGAGTTCCAAGCACGGGCCTTCGAAGTCACGAGTTGGCTGGCGAATCTCTTGAGTCAGCACGACGCAGCGATCGGTCAGGTCGATGATGACAAGCCCGGTCGGGTCGCCCTTCTCGCTTGAACCTGGCGAAGGGTCGATGCCGACCACGTACTGGTGCGTTGGATTGTAGGGGTGGTAGACGATGATGCCGGCCTCGTCGGCGTCTTTGGAATCTCCTACTGGTGTTGGAACCTGGCGACGCAAGTACTTGTCGCCGCTCAGCAGGAACGCTTCTTCCGGTGTAGTCGGGTGCTCCTGCACCATGAACGGACGCTTGTGCAGCGGCAAAGCGCGGCGCTCTCGCACCCACCAGTTCGCTTCTTGCCGGCCAAGCCCGTGCAGCTTGATGTATTCTTTCTCGGTCTCCTGAAGCGGACCATCGATACCGGTGAGCGCACGATACTCCTTGTGGTCGCGCCAGCAGAAGAACACTTTCTGAAACGCGCTCTCCGGGTCGTTCCAGATGTGGTAGAAGTCGTCTTCGCCGCCGGCCGTAGACTCCAGTAGCAGCGTGCCTTCAGGCGCTACCTTGATAGACGCCAGCGTTTCGCCAAGGTCGTCGTAGTCTCGGACTTCGGACAAGTGCGCGAAGTTCAGCGGCATCGAACGCAGCACGGCTGAGTTCGCGGTGACGAACAGCATCTGCGAGCCATTGGCAAACAGAATCTGGTGGTCGTTCTGCCGGTCGATTGGCATCAGCTCGGCAAGAATTTCGTTGCCCTTGTACAGGTTGTACGCGGTCAGCGACATCTGACGAGCATTGAAGTCTGATTGCATACCTACTGCGCAGATGGCGCCAGGTTTGAACAAGCACAAGCGAATCTGCCAGACCAAGCAGATGGTGGTAATCCACATCTGGCGTCCCTTCAGGAACACCAGCTTTTGATTGTTGCTGAGTGCTTCAAGTGCTAGCTGCTGCGGCACCGAGACGCGAAAGTCTACTTCAGTTCGGTCTTTGTTCTTGATGCGAAAGCATTCGGCGAACGCCCTGGGAGACGCTGCCCACTGCTCGAGCAAGAAGTCGATATCGTGGTCACTCATCGTCACCCTCTGGTGTGATGTCCACAATAGTCCTTTGACGCTTGCGTTCGGCTTCAATAGCGGAGGCGGCCTTCTCTAGAGCAATGCGCACTCGATCGGTGGGTCCGGTCTTCTTGGGGCCGGCTGCCTTTGAGTTCATGTTGGCCATGACCGAGAAGACCGAAGCGGCAGCTTTGTGGTCTGGTCTATCCTGAGCCACCGCGTCTTTTAACAAGGCCATTCCAATAATGTTCAGATCGCTCAGCGATAGTTTTGAATGGGAACGGGTAAGCGCAAAGGATGCAAGGTCGGTGCCCTTCAGGGCTGGTAGCTCCAAGGCACCGTCTTCGGACTGCGCCCGCCGCAACACCATCGGGTCCATCGCCTCGATTGATTCCGTCGAGGAAGATCGATCGCCGGTAGTTGATTTCTGCCCTGCTGATTCGTTCGTTCCGGTACTCGAAAATTTGTGTTGATGACCATATAAAGAGACGGTAGTGCCATTGTTTTCGTTGTTCGATGCTGGCTTTGCAGTGTTGAACGAGGTGTTCTGCGAAGACGAGGTAGGTGTAGTTCCGGTGTTCTCGGTCTCTTTCATTGCGTTTCCCCCAATCACCCAAGTACTGCGCCATCAGCACTCGTCTTGTCTTCAACTTACGCTTGCCACGCGGCGTTAGCACGGGCAATCCATACTCCTTCCAAAGCGCAATCACCTCGTCGAACTTGCTTTGAGGTGCCGCCCGTGCGCCTGCCAAAACCTTGTAGTGAGCATCGCTAATCAAGTCGTAGTATCGAAATGCTGCCCACGGACCTACATCACACTCCAGAGCCACAAACGAATCCGCCATGTGCGGGATTTCCAGCTTCGCTATCTCGTCGACATACCGCAGACAGTGCCTGATGTAGTCTTGCGTGTACCCTGTCTTCCCGTACATTAGCCGATTGCCTCAATCATCCTTGTTGCTTCAAACAACGCTTGTCGCCACTGCTGCAATCCTTCGGCCCGGTGCTTCTTGCGCAAGCGCAAGTTGCGGACCAGGCCATCGCAGTAAAACCACTTGACGCCAAGCACGATTCCTGGCGAGCAATCCTTCTGCATGTTGACGCGCATCAGCACGTTGCAGAAGTGCGTCAGCATGTCCAAGCCCTCGATGTCCACCAAGTCGTCTGCTTTGTACTGGTGACAAGTCTCCATGGTCTTGGTGGCTAGTGTCTTGATGGCCGTGAACGTGTTGTCCGAGATGTGGTCCATGTCGGCAGAGTTCAGCTTGGCCACCTTGCCGTGACGCTTGCCCCAGCGATCGTGGCCAAGCTCGATGCCGCTGTAGTCAATCCACGAACGGATGATGCCCTGCACCGCCACACGCAGGTTGTTGAGTTCTTCGGTGATGCGCGAGACGCCGACATCAACCTCGTCGTCCTCACCAAGCGGAACGCCGTCTTCAACCGCGAACACGCCTTGGCCGTCCGCTGCCATGTGCAGCGTATTCTTGACCGGCATGTGCTGGTACTTACGCGACATCGGCTTCCTCCTTCTTTGGCTTCCTGCCACCAAAGCTGTAGTAGCCCCACGACTCTCGGCTAATCTTGTTCTCGTTCACCAGTGCGCCCAACGCTTCGTCGATGGTGTCTTGGCTGTAGCCACGGTCTGCCATGGCCAGCACAATGTCGCCGCGCTTGGCACGGGTGTTGTCTTCCAAGAACTTCAAGGTAATATCTTTTGCGTTAACCGGCTGCTCGGCATTAGCAGTTGAAACTACACGACGATTGTAATCATCGTCCCACGGGCAGTTCTCCTCGCTACCACGCTCTCGCCGAAAAGCATCGCGAGCACGACGAATCAAAAGGCGCATACGCACGCGAGCATCGCCACCGCGACGAAAGCGCAGCACGTAGTCGCAGTGGGCCATGGAGATGTAGTCGTCCAGCGTCCAGCTAACAGGACCACCACTATCAATGCCGCACTGTCGCAGCAGCTCCAAATCCTTTTGATCGTAGTTCACGACATCTCCTCCTTGTGCTTCAAGTCTTCCAGTAGCTCGGTCAGGTTCTTTCTCGCCAACTCTTCCATCATCTTGCGACCTGGACCCTGCAATGCTTCAAGTGCTCGCTGATGACACTCGATAACTAGCGCCGGCCAGCCGTCATCGTCGCGCTCTTCATAGCGCCTGGGTGCGCCACGGTCAGGAACACCTATGCTCGCGGTACACAATACGATCGGAATCCCCATGTGCCGGTAGCGCACGCTGACCGAGATGAACGCTTTCTCATCTACCACAGCAAGCGCTTGGTACATGGCGATCATCTCCTCATGCGTCCACGAAGTCGTGATTTCCAACGGACGCCGGTCAGTAATCGCCCCCTCGCGACCAGCAATCTCCCATGCCACCGTGTAATACCGGCCAGCAAACCCAGGCGAGGGTTCTTCCGCGTTGGCGAACACGTCACCAACTTGGCCGGGAGGTAGTGGCTGGTCCTGTTCGTCCAAATCCCCAAACATGCACACGCACCTTAGCGCACGTTTGTACCCATTGGCAAGCGGGTTTGTGCAAAAGGGTTGACAGTCCGCGCAAAGGGGTGCAATCTGGGGCGCGGAGGTGAGAGATGGAACTGGTATCGGAGCAAGACGCAGCAAAGTTGCTGGGGGTTAGCGAAACGACGGTGCGCCGGTGGGTGCAACGCAAGATTCTGACGGTTTACCACACGCCGACCCGTCGTCGGCGCTACAAGATGGCTGACCTCAAGCGTTTTCAGAACACAATCACGCCTGTGGAGGTAAAATGACTCGCGTTGTTGCGTATCTTCGCGTTTCTTCGGCTGAGCAGGCGAACTCTGGCTTGGGTTTGGCTGCGCAAGAGGAGAAAATCCGCGCATACGCCAAGCTTTACGACTTGGAGGTCGTAGCTTTTGAGGTCGACGCTGGTATTTCCGCCAAAACCATGGAGCGGCCCGCGCTCTTGCGTGCGCTTGCCATGCTTGGCAACGGTGCTGACGGCTTGCTTGTGGCCAAGCTCGACCGTTTGACCCGCAGCGTGCAAGACTTGGGCGCGATTCTGCGCAAGTATTTTGTAAGTAGCACTTACACGTTGTTCTCGGTCAGCGACCAGGTCGATACGCGCAGCGCTTCTGGTCGGCTGGTGCTCAATATCTTGGCGTCCGTCTCCGAATGGGAGCGCGAAATCATCGCCGAGCGCACCAAGGCAGCACTTGGCGTGCTGAAGTCCAGCGGCAAGCGGGCTGGCAATGTGCCGCTGGGCAAGAAGGCGCTGGCTGACGGTACGCTTGTGGAGTGCGAGGAGACTCGCGGGGCTATCCGTACTGCCAAGACGTTGCGCAAAGCCAAGAAGAGCTGGAGCGAGATTGCCACCATGCTCAATCGCGACTACCGCACGCAGACTGGCGGACTATTCAACATCACGTCCGCTCGCCGATACGCGCTGGCCTAGAAACACTGAAGCCCGGCTGGCGAACCAACCGGGCCTCAGGCGATCCCCCATCGAGATACTACAACTCGATGATCGGCGGTTCAAGCTCGGAGCTTGCGGCCAGGCGATAGTCACCCTGACTGCCGGCGTCACCGCCGATGGTCAACACGGTAGCCTCGCTCAGGCCGGTCACCACGCGCTGCTTGCCGGCCTTGACCGTGAACTTCGTGCCGTTGTCCAGCGTCAGCAGATGGGTGTTCGCGCTATCGTTCATGTAAACGAGAGACTGCGCCCCATAGCCGCCAAGCTGCGACTTGAAGTTAAAGGTCTGCGCCACATTGGCAGCCAGGGTATCTTCCTTGGCAGCAAAGTAAGCCATGAAAACCTCCGTTAGGCGACCTTCATCAGCGTGAGCACCACGCGCGAAGCGCAACTGCCACCACCCTGAACACGAACCACTTGAAGATCTGCGGCGCTGGCAACAACACCGTTCAGAATTGAGGCGGCATAAACCGTATTACCGGCAGCATTGCTGGTTGCGGTCATAGTGTCGGTAATCACAGCGGCGCCACCAGCGGTCTTGACCTGAATCTTGGTATTGCCCGAAGAAGGAGTACCGGTAAACGTTACAGACGCGCCAATAATTTCATGCTTTCCAGTCAAACTGGTGTACGCCAGCGGAGTCGCGCCATCAGCCACATCCAACACCAGCGTCTCGACCGGGAACGGGGTCGAAAGCGCACCAGCCGAAGCAACGTGCGCACCCACCGCCAGCTTCGCATCGGTCACCGCGCCATCGGCAATGCCAGTCGTGCCGACCGGACCACCATACGGCTTGTAGAACAACGGAGCCGGCTCATCCGACGAGGCGTAGCAGCGATACGCGCCAGTCGAGCCAGCGTCGCCGCCGATGATCAGCACGTCCCAGTTCTGCACACCGCTCAGCACGCGCTGCTCACCAGGCAGAACCGAGATGGTCTGACCGTCGATCGTCAGCTTGTGGGTCGCAGCCGAATCGTCGTTGCTGTACACCAGCGACGAAGCGTTGACGCCAAGAGCCTGCTTGAAATTGAAAGTCTGGGCAACGCCTACACCGAGCGTTCCCTCCTTAGAAGCAAAATTAGCCATTGTCTATTCTCCTAGTGTGAGGGGCCGAACTGCCGGCGTGAAGCACGCTTGCCACAAACCCAATGTTAATGTCAAGCTTTTTTCTTCATCTTCGCCAAGCGTTCCTTGGCGATATC
>Ga0208546_1000068_pt1 | contig 46242 bp, 71 predicted proteins | sample DEB19_08_DNA_4_FD_184528 | JGI IMG/M metagenome (GOLD analysis project Ga0208546, IMG submission 184528) | Aqueous microbial communities from the Delaware River and Bay under freshwater to marine salinity gradient to study organic matter... | ecosystem: Environmental > Aquatic > Marine > Coastal...
AGCGCGTTGCGTCGTATGGCGTGTCGGCTACCCTCCCCCACACACACACAGAACGGGTCGAGGGTGTCTGCCGGATATAACGAAGAAGGCGGGGACACGCCACGGAACTATGCCCCCTGCCGCCGTGGCGGGGCTTTAACGCATCCCTCGACCCCACAAGGAGACACGCGATGAGTGATGAACGATGGATCAAGGAGTCAGAAATCTTATCAGGCGATCCAGAGGCCATGCCGAAACGAATCAAAGAGCTTGAGACGCAGCTCGCCACCCTGACCGCCGAGCATAACCGGCTGCGGGAGGCGTTGCAGAGCGTCGAAGCCTTCCTGCTTCACAATAAGGGGGTGTGTTGGAATGGACCTCAAGAACGAGCGTTAGGAGTTATTCGTTACACCTTGCGCGGGGAGGGGGGATGATGGACATGGCCTTAGCATTTATCGCGGGTGGGCTCTGGTTTATCGGTGGCGCTCTTTGGCGTATTGCAGGGTGCCTTATGGATTGGAGGAGAAATTCATGACCGACGACACGCTGCGGGAGGAGTCGAAAGTTGCTGAAGTTACCGATAAACCAATAACGGATATACATTGGGCTGAAGGCGTGGGTCAAATCATTATCATTCTCTGCGCGATGTGGATACATCCAGGGCTAGTTTTCGGCCTCATTGGCCTAATAATGATGTGTATAGGCCGTGACATACGGAAAGAGCGCAGGGCCAAGGCCCAGGCCACGGCGCGGGAGGCCGTGCCGGTGTCCGATCGGCCGGCCGGCGGTTCGTCGGCTGTCTAGCTTGGCCCGAAATTTTACAGGCGCTATACGAGAGTTTGGCGAGCGGGGGAGGTGGGATGCCGGCCCGCTCCGGGTGAGGGAGCGAACCGGCGATTTAAGGGGGATTTAGTGCGCGGCGCGGATCGTCAGCAAGGCCACACTGACGCCGGTGCCCTGCTCGGCAAAGCTGCCGGCGGGCAAGGGTTCCCACGTGTCGGCAATCGGCTGAAGTTGCGCCTGTTGGCGCGGGCCATTGGCGCACAGGGCCACGATCTTTCCGCCGGGCTTGAGGAAGTGCCGGGCGTGTAAGATATGCTGAATGTCGGCGCCGTTGGAGAAGGGCGGATTCATCACAATCCGGTCAAAGTGCTCCAAGTTGCCGTTACAGGCGAGAAAATCCATACAGAAGACGTTGACATCGGGAAAGCGTCGAATCAGTCCTTCAGCTAAGGTCCGGTTGTATTCGACGGCGACAATCTGCGCCGCGTGGTCCGGCTGCTGGTCGTTGTCGTCCTGCATCTCTGCCAAGAGGTTTCCGGTGCCCGCGCTCGGCTCTAGGACGCGGTGGTGCGGCTCGATCTCGGCCAGCTCGATCATGCGCGCGGCAATGCCCGGCGGGGTGGGGAAGAGTTGCGGGGCACTCACGGTCCGCACGCCGGCCTTGAGGCTCTGCTTCATGGCCTGCATATCGGCGGCGAGCGGATCGGGCGCCGGGGTGGATGCCGGCGGGGTCGGGGCCTCCTCCTCTTCTGGTGGGTTGGTCTTGTCGAACTCCTCCCGGCTCTGCATCCAGTAAAAGCCGCACTTGTCCGCGCTCTCCTGCAATCGTCCGGCGGCGCGGATCTCTTGAACCTGTGCGGCGCTGAGGATCTTTCCCAGTTTGTCAAAGGGGATGGTCCGCGTAAAATTGGCGCCGCCGTTCCCCCAGTTGTCGAGCACGGTCACGGATATTTTGTTGACCTTCTGAATATAACTCCATCCGGCGCCGCGTCCTCCTGGTGAGGCCCAGCATTGACAGGCTCCGCCCTTCTCCGGGCTGAGTTTGTCCGTCGCTAGTCCGCCCGATTCGGCGAGCATGGCGCGTTCGTAGTCGAGCCGGTGCGCGTAGTGCGCAAGCCAGCGGTCACAGTTGGCAATACTGCGCGGGTAGATCCGCTTCGCGTGGTCAATGATCTCGGCCAGGGTACGCGGGGCGTAGAGTGTCGGGTGTCCGTTCTGTAATGCGTCGTAAGCGGTGGGGTTGCCTGAGAAGTCGGGCCGGTCGCCTTCTTTGCGTGGCAAGGTCAACCAATGCGCGGCGGCAATCGCAAGCGCCTGCTCCTGCGTCAATCCCTCCCGGCTCCATAAGGCAAGCACGGCCTCGGCGTTCGCTTTCGTCTTCTGCGTCTTCCGCTGGTCCGCTTCAAGACCTTTGATCCGCCGGGCGCGCACGGCGGGCAGCTCTTTATATTTCGCATGGCGTAGGGCGCCGGCAGCGCGGTCCTTCCAATACTGCGCCGTCTCCCACATCTGCACGGCGCGGCGCATGCCGTTCTCGATGCGCTTGGCGTCCCGGCGGGCGTGGCGCTCCGAGTGATGGCCGATCAAGATTGGCTGGCCTAGCGGGATGTTGTCGGCAATGGCGCTCACGGCCTTATGGGCGCGTTCGGCGTCCCTGGTGCGGTTGTCGTGGTAGCCGTCGAACCGTTCGGCGCGTTCCTCCTGGCGCTCGGCTAATGTCTTGTCCTCGTCTTCGATCTCGCCGCACAGGTCTATCAACAGGTCCTCCCGGTCGGGCGTCCACATGGGGGCGACAAAGAGGCCTTGCTTCGGGGCCCATTTGAAGCCGGCGGCCTTCACGCGGGCATAGGTCGCGGCATCCAGCCGGCTTGAGGGGTACAGGCGAAGCTTGTTGTCGTCGGGGGAATAGGTGGCATAGTCGCTCATGGTCGGCTCTCCTCTAGGCAAAGGTTAAGGCTAATTGGTCGGCGTTCTCGTCGTGCTGGGGTCGGCTCGTCGTCCAGCGTCCCGGCGGCATCGGGCGCGGCGCGCCGGTCGTCGGATCGGGTTGCCACGCGCCGGCGTGGTTCCGTCCGCCACATTGGCAGCTACAGGGCGAGCCGGGTTGCGCGTTGACACAGCGATAGTCGCAACGTCGGTGGCGGCTCATGGGTTCACCTCTTCGACTGGGCCGATGAGTGCTCCCACAAATTCAAGCACCTCGTAAACTTCATTGCCATTCTTCCGCGCTTCCTTGAGGGCTTTGCGTAGAGCCTCCTCCTTGGTGCGGCCTGTTTTTGTGATGCCGTACAAGTGCGGCCTCGTGCAGCATTCCCCGATGAACGAAAACACAAAGTTGTAAGGTCTTAGCGTGTTCATGGTTCCATCCCCCCCTCTATTGCTTTTTCTATCGTGTCCAGTCGAAGCGCAACGTCTGTGAGAAGGTTTAACGCGGGCATAATGTCCCACTGCTTCAACAGTTCCTCGGCTTGCTCAATGCGCGTTCTCGCTTTTTGTAGTCGCTCAATCGCTTCGCACTGTTTCATGGTCGCTCCTCCTGGTCGGCGCGGATCGGCTCGGCGTCCGCGCGCGTGTCAAAGGGTTCGGGGTCAAGGCACTCGTCGAGGCAACCGACGCCGGTATCGGTCCAGTCGGCGGGGGGCGGTGCCGGCTGCACACTGGCGAAGATGGCTAGGGTTGCCAGGGTCAAGAGAAACGCTATCAGGGATTCGGTCGGGGTCATGGCTGCTCCTTTCCACGGGCCAGGGCCAGGGCGCTATCAACGGCTGAATATAATGGGTCCGTCCTGTTCAGCCCGTTCCGATAGGCGGCGTCTATTGTGCGGGTGTATTCATGGAGCTTCTCTAGCGCCTTCACCAACTCCTCATGGGCATTGCAGGCGCGGACGATGAAGGCGGCGTTGGCTCTGAACAGTGCCTCTTCCGCCTCCCGCTCTTGAGGCTTCACCGATTCAGGATCGCGGATTTCTGCAACAAGTTGGTTGTTTGCTCCATAAATGCCGATGCAATCCATTGTCTTGAGATCGTCGGCCACTTCCCACGGTCCCGGCGTATGTGTCTGTGTGCTCATGGTCTCCGCTTTCTGCGCCGTATGAGGCCCGGCGCGGGGCGCTTGGTGGTGGTGTGTGTCGTTAGCCGATCAAGGCTGACGGTCTGCGGGTCTGTCCAATGCCTCGATTCATGCTCAAGCCTCGGCCGGCTTGTTGTCCGGCGGCGTAGCCGTCGGCGCTCCCGATGCGGCTGCGGGTGGTGCGATGCGAGAGTCCGCCGGGGTAGAAGTGGGCGAGGGCCTTGTTCAGTTCTTCGCCGGCGGTGCGGATCGCCACGGCGTTTTTACTGGCGCGGCCTGAGTCGAAGGCGCCGCTGTACGTCGTCGCCTGCTGCGTGTCCTCCCGCTGCTGTGCGGCTAACCGTTGGTGAATGATACTCACGGCGCCTCGGCAGAAGGACACCATGAACGCCTGCCGGTTGCTCAAGACAGTCCGCGCGGCGTCGATGGCCAGGCGTTCAATCTCGCGCACGAGGATTTCGTTGAGATAGAGCACGGTTTCCACATTGCTGCGCTTGCCGACGAGGTTCATTTTGGTGGTGTTCGGCAAGGTCACGGCGCTGCACCAGTTATGTTTGGCGATGGTGTAGAGCAAGCCCCGGCGCCAGGTGACTGTACTGCGATTGGCGCCGGTCAACGTGTGCTCAATCTTGCCGTAGGGGTCGGGCGCGTGCTCCTTCGTCTCTACGTCGGCTTGACTCAGGTTGTACTCAAAGAGGAGGGTTTGCGCTTTGGCTGCTGCGCTCGCGGCCTCCTCCGGTGAGGCGCCGCGCTCCGTGGTGAGGGCTTGTAGTTTCTTGATTTTCGAGAGAATGGCGTTCGTGTCGGTCATGGTCGGGGCTCCTTGTGTGTTTGGTCGGTTAGTCAATAATCGTGATGCGTTCCGGGTATAGCGTGATCGGGTAGCCGATACAGGGGTCATGGAGCCAGCGGCCTAAACACTCCTGACACTCTTCGATCTTTTGGATTCCATCAGGTGAATAGAATCCGGTCTTGTGGTTCAAGGTCTGGTGTCGCTGATAGGGCGTCATGGTGTCCATCGTTCCTCCTCACATACTCTGAAAGGTTGACAGGTCCCGGTCGATGCTGCTGCGGTAGTCGGTCGGCGCGGGCCCGGCCTGCTCGCGGCTCACATAGTCGCCGTCGAGCCGTTGCTGTCCGTAGACGGTGCGCGGATCAATGCGCCGGTTCCGCCGGGTGAAGTGTCCACAGGAGTGTTGCCAGGCTTGGCGCTCGTTGTTCCATCTGAAGCCGGTCTGCTTCAGCCAGTCGCGGGTGTCGTCGCTCGGCTTCTCCGGGAACTCGCACCAGACCCACGCACCGACCAATCGGGCGAATGGTGCCACGTCGGGACGCTGGGCGACGGCGTCGGAAACTTCTTCGGTGGTGCTCAATTTGGGGTATTGGGTGGCGGTGGTCATGGTTCAGGCTCCTTTCTCGATCTTTTTGGCTACAATGTCTCTCGCCTCTCGATACACTTCCTCCGGTCCCCAGGTGTCCCCTACTTCCTCACGGATCTTTTCAATCTCGGCCTCGATCATGCGTTCATAGTCCTGCTCGATGCTCTTGCGTGTCCTTGGGCAATACCGATGAATGGAGCCGTTTGGGGAGGATTCCCCGCTCTGTCGTTCTGTGATGGGCCTCCCGCATTTCGCGCACTCGCAGCCGGTGTGGATAGTGGTCATGGTTCAGGCTCCTTTCTTAACGGGTGATGAGGTGAAAGAAGAGGCTCCACAAGGCCAGGCTGAGCCCCAGGGCTGCGATCCACACGGCCACAAGGGAAAGGCCGGTATAGCGGGCTTCGTGGCGGCTGGTGACGTTTCTGACGTTCTGGCGGTAGGTGAGTTGGTACATGGTCGCGGCTCCTGGGTTGAGGTGGTTGGCGGTCTCTGTCGTGTTCGCGCTCATACCTGGATCTGTTTGCAGGTGGCGTGCCAGTACGATACGGGTACGATAGGCCTAGAAAGCGGGCCATTCTAGGCGGTTACGTGATAGTATGATACCGGTATCGTCCCAATATGCTACTGTGGATAAGTGGGGGTTTCGGCCTAATGCTCGTAAGTGCGCGAATTCATTGCAATGACGCTGTGGCGTTGTGCGCCTGTGGATAAGCCAATTTTGAGGCGTCCTGGGACGTATCGAAACAGATACGGTTGAGAGGTGGGGCACATTTGCGCCTCACTGTGGCGTTTTTGTCGTGGTTGAGGTGTGTCGTATTGTCCACAGTGGGGGTTGGTGAGGTGAGTGGGGGTTGGTCGATGAAGAAGAGGAGAGCCGGAGGCATTACTCAGGGGCCACTCATGCTAAGCTGTTGATATGCTTGAGTTATTAGGCGGTAGACGCTGGGGTGAGTAACTGAGTAAGCATTTTTCACGATTCTCGTTTTTCGACCTGGGAGACTTTGAAAGCCTATATATAGGGGATGTAATCAAGCGCCTTCCCTGATTACTTTTTTACTACTCATTACTCATGAAATCACAATCATCACTATCCATGCGGCTTTTACTCGTTTTTAGGCTGAGTAAGATGAAAATTCCTCTTCTTCAACTGTAGGGATTACGCGGGGTTACGCTGAGTAATGGGGAATAAGTCATTACTCATACGCGGACGGATGGATACACAGGATCGCTCTTTAGGTTGGGGGATAGTAACGGTCGGTCTGTCTTGATTACATTCCCCTATATAGAGGCTGTGAAAGTATTTGACAGGTCGAGGGTTGGTGCTGTACCTGTGGGATATGTCCACCGACGCGAAACCGTCCCCCGGCATACCAGCCCGGAAGCCTTACCCTGCTAATCGAAAGCGCACCTATCGGAAGGTTGATCCTGATACGGTCAAGCGGCTCGCGGCTGCCGGCTTGGGTCCCGCCGATATTGCGAAGCATCAAGGCGTGTCGCGTGTGACCGCGTGGCGGTTCCTTGAACAGCATAAGCTTGAACAGAAGAACATTGACACATTCAAGGCACACCGGGCGGATCTCCTCGCCGGCCTGCAATCGGATGCGCTTTCCCTCCAGAAGAGGATTCTCGCCACGTTCGACGATGGCGTATTGAGCGTACTCAAGCCCGGTGAAAAGACAGGGCTTTTGATGGCGCTCAACGCTACACATGGGACGACATTCGACAAGGAACGCCTCGAACGCGGGGAAAGTACCCAAAACATCAGCACAATCAGCAGAATGATCGACAATCGAGTGCAATCAGCCCACAAACCGGGGCAAGAGGCGTCAAAAGTTGCGCTCCTAACTGGGGAGGCCAACTCCAAGGCTGACCCGAAAGCGGAAGCCTGAGTTTTTGGCCGGGGAATTCCTATAAAACAGGCCGGCATGGGGGAAATCGGCGTTGGTTGATGTGATCAGGCCCCCCGCACGACGCGCATCAAACAAAAAGCATCGCACTAGGGGTTTCGTGCTAGGTAAAATTTTACACTTTCCAAAAAGGAGGTTCCGATGCGTCTCTCATTGATTCTGGTGGCTCTTAGTCTCCTCTCCGGCTGTGTGGACGCCTCGCTGAAGCGCGAACGCGGCGCGACGGTGAACGGCTATACGACGTATCACACGGTCCTGCACGTCGATGTCGTCGATGAGCCGGTCTGCACGGGAAGCTGCAAGCCATGAGCAGCAAATTGATCAAGGGGCCGGGGTTCGGGCGCCCGGTGAACGCGGTCCTCCAGCTCCCGTATCCGAGCGAGGAGATCCTGAAGACGCTGACCATCATCCTGAAGGCCGATGGCAATGTGGAAGTGATGGGCGCGGTGGGGAATCTGGAATTCGCGCAGCATTTCCTGGACGCCGGACGTGCGCGCCTGGAGCAGTGGCACGCGCAAGTGGAAGCGCATAAGGCTGAGCAAGCGAAGAAGACCGAGGCGTTTTTGAACGGCAGCGAACCGAACACGCCCGAGGCCCATGCCTAAACCGTTGTCGATCGAGGAACAGCATGCGGAGATCGATCGGTGGCTGTTCGAGCCGCTGTACTGGGCCAAGCGGTTTGGGGGGAAGGACTTTGATCCGTGGTCCGGCCAGGAAGACCTGTGGACGGAGTACGGCAAGCTGTTGAACGCGAAACTGAAGCGGTATCAGGGCGCGACGTTGACGGAGGAGGATGAAAAGTACGTCAACAAGATGGGCATTTCGATCATGGCCGGGCAAGGGTTGGGCAAGGAACGGTCGGTCTCGCTGATCGGGCTGCATTATCTGTTTATGCTGAAGACGTACATGCCGAAGGGGGTGTGTACGGCGCCGGCGGGGCCGACGCTGCATTCGACGTTGTGGCCGGAGTTCGGCAAGGTGATTGCGGGGAGCGAGTTCCTGTCGGCGCTGTTCGAGAAGCAGAGCAACCGGATTTTTTTGAAAGAGGATAAAAAGCGCGGCGAGTTTATGCGGATTGAGCCGCGCACGATTCAACAGAACTCGAATCCCGATGAGCAGAGCGTGGTGCTGGCGGGCATCCATGCGACGGGGGTGATCTACATTGTGACGGAAGCCTCGGGCGTGCAGGACAGCGTGTTTAAGCCGATCGAGGGCGGGCTCACGGATCCGTTGTCGATGGTGATTATGATTTTCAACCCGACCAAGCGCGGGGGATTTGCGTACGACAGTCACGAGAAGAACCGGCGGGACTGGGTGTGTTTGCAGTGGAGCGGCCGGACGCTGAAGAAGGAACGGCAGCTGCATCCGGGGAGGTTCCCGTGGTTCAACGAGCACGCGCAGGACGTGCTGATCCGGAAGTTCGGCGAGGACAGTGACTTTGTGCGGATGCGCGTCGATGGGCTCCCGCCGAAACTGGCGATGGATACGCTGATCGGGTATGAGGACGCGATGGCAGCGGTCGAGCGGCAAGTGGAGACGCTGCCCCATGACCCGCTGTGTGTGGCGGTGGACGTGGCCGGCGAGAAGGGGAACGATAAGTCGATCGTGCTGACGCTGCAAGGGCCGAAGATGACGGGGATGGACGAGTTTACGAACAAGAACACGGCGCAGCTGGGGGATTGGGTGGCGGGCCAGGTGCGAACCCAGCTGACGAGCTTGCCGATGGACGTGCAGTTTCAGATCGGGGTGGACACGATCGGGATTGGGCGCGGGGTGTACTTTCACCTGACGGACGTGCAACGGCTCCGGCATGTGCACATGATCGACGTGAGCCAGGCGGCGCTGGATGAGCGGCGGTATCACCGGCTGCGCGATCAGATTTGGTGGGAGTTGCGCGAAGCGTTTGTGGAGACGCGGGAGATCGTGATTCTGAACGATGACGAGTTGATCGGGCAGCTGACGTCGATCAAGTGGGGCGAGGTAGACGGGAAAATCAAGATCCAGGGCAAGGGGAACAGCTCGGGGATTCCTGGGGTGCCCCCGCTGGCGAGTTCGCCGGATAAGGCGGACGCGCTGGCGATGGCCTGGTGGCTGTACAAGCATTTCTGTTCGCGGATGCCGGAAGGTGCGGTGGCGAAGCGATTACGCCGGGACCGGACGCGGCCGATTAGCTGGAAGGTGCGATGAGTAGCTATTGCGAGCAGCATGGGATGACGTACAGAGCAGGGTGCGGAGCCTGTCAAGAAGTGAAAGGGGGTGAGAGGCATGGCGAAGTCCAAGAAAAGCGGCGGCAAGAAAAAGTGCTAAATGAGGCGCATGTACAGACGTTGCGAGACCTGCATCGGAAGGTCAAGGGGACCTATTTGCAGCTCTCGCAACTGCTGGATGAGCTTGACTTATTGATGCGAACCGTATAATACGGATATCGTACAACCCCCCTCCATCTCGGAGCCACGTTGTCGGGAGCAGCCCTACACGTGGCGACACTTTCGACAACCTCCTCAGTAGACACCGGCAGTCAGGATTTCGATTTTCTGTTGACCACGATGCGCCGTGGCGACGACGGCGAGAACCTGCAACGGATGCAGCGGTTTGTGTTGGATGCGGCCACGCACCCGACGCGGACCATGTACGAAGCCGAATCCTCGCTCAATTACCAATACATCGAGAACGAGTTTTACACTGAAGAGGAATTGCAGGCGTTCGCGGAACGCGGGCAGCCGCCCACGAAGCGCAATGAAATTGCGCCGATCATGGAGCGGATTGCCGGGCAGTTTATTCAGACGCGCCAGGTGGCGACGTTCCTGGGACGCAATACGCCGGCGGATGATCCCGTCGGGGCGCTCGCGCAGGATTATCAGCGGTGGAACGATCAACAGAACCAGCTGGAGTTCGAGGAGCAGGACCTCGCGTGGGACGGACTCATCGGCGGGGTCGGTTGGCTCAAGTCGTACATCAAGCGGAACGAGTTGGGGCAGGAGTACGAGTGTACGAAGCACCTCAACCCGTATCACGTCTTCAAAGATCCGTATAGCACGCGCTATGACCCGAACGAGGATGCGAAGTATATCTGTGAAGGGTCCTGGATGGACCTGGAGGATGTCATTGCGCTCGTCCCTGACAAGGAGGAGGAGCTTCGTGACGTCCTGGCGGGGCCGACCGGGCATACATTCCAGGTCGCAAGCCAGGTCGCGCCCTCCCTACAGAACGAATCACTCCAAGGGGGCATTTACTCCCTCTCCTACACGGTCCTGAACAACCGGAAGCGGGTCCGCCCGTTCGAGGTGTGGTACAAGCGGAAAGTCCGGCTCTATCACGTCTTCAGTGACTCGGGCGTGCTGGCGATTCCAGTGCCGCTCGACTCGAAGACGTCAAAAGCGGTGGTCAAGGAGCTGGGCGGGCGCGTCTATGCCCGGCCGACGTTCCAGGACCGGATGTACTGTGGGCTGTTCCTGGGGAACCTGCTGCTGCATCACGACGTCTCGCCGCATCACACGAACTTCTTTCCCTACATTCCCTTCTACTCGGGTTTGCGGAAGAACGGCGCGCCGTTGCCGCTCTCGTCTCGCCTGGTCCCGATCAACGAATCGATCAACAAGCGCGAAAGCAAAGCCCTCGCGTTGATGACGAACAACAAGATTATCGCGGAAAAGGGCGCGCTGGACGACGACAGCGACGCGCAGGAAGAGAACGCGAAGCCCGACGGGCTGGTGACGGTGCGCGATGGCGCGCTTTCCGGCGGGCGCGTGCAGTTCCAGACCAATCTCGACATGGGCACGGCGCAGCTCCAGCTGCTCCAGGAAGACAAAGACGCGATTCGGCGGGTGTCGGGCCAGGGCAACGAGTCGATGGGGATGCCGAGCGAAGTGCGCTCGGGCACCGGCATTGCCCGCAAGCAGATGATGGGCAACCTGATCATTACGCCGGTCCAGAACAATCTGCGGCGCACGCGGTTTATGAAGGCGCGGCTCTCGTTTGCGTACATGAAGCAGTACGTGACGGAGGAGATGGCGTTTCAGATCACTGACGATCCGAAGGTGGTCCGCACGGTTCAGCTTACCAAGGGGCATCTGCAAGCCCTCAAGGAACGCACCTACGACATTGTCATTACGGAAATGAAGGACTACGCGGTGCTGCGCGAACAACAGGCCGAGATGCTGTTGACCGTGCTGCCGCAACTCGCGGCGCTGGGCCCGGGCATGGTGAAGCTCGGGATCCAGATGACGGAGTTCCGCGACAAAGACGTGTTGATGCAGATGGTGGACGGGGCGAGCCAGCCCGCGCCGGCCGTGCCGAAAATCAATCTCACGATGGCCTGGGCGGACCTGACGCCCGAGATGCAGGCGTATGTGGCAATGACGGCGATGCAGAGTCCCGAACTCGCGCAGGCGTTGATGCAGAAGGGCGATGACCCGGCCTTTGTCCAGAAGATCAAAGCGGAATTGGCGAAGACCCTGACGGTGGAAGGGACGCGCGCCACGATTGAACGCGGACGGCTCGACTTGTCGGCCCTCCAGGCGGCGGTCGAAGGCCGATTGGAAGTCAAGAAAATCATGGGGCAAGGCGCACCGATGGTGGCGCCGGCTCCGCAAGACGAAGGAGCGATGGCATGAGCACGACAGCGGTTATTGAGCAACCAGTCACCCCGAAAGATGTGGCCTCTGTGTTCTACGACGAACCGGAGCCCGCAGCCCCAGTGATCGAGACACCCCCAGCGCCAGTCGAGGAGCCTGGACCTGCCGCCACGCCAGAGGCGTCTGCGGCCTCCACTGAGACGGCCAAAAGCGAGGAGCCTCCGAAGGGGACGGAGACGAAACCGAAGGACGAGGGCGGGCACATGGCGGCGGCGCGTCGGTTGGGCCAGGAAGTCGCGGATCTCAAGCGCGAGTTTGCGGTGATCGCGGAAGAGAACCGTGTCCTCAAGGCCAAGCTCGATGGAACGTACCAGGACCCGCCGAAAGAGACGCCGGAAGAAGCCGTGGCGCGCGCGGAGTTCAAGGGGCGGGAAGCCGCTTCGCGGGAAGTCGCGGTGGGCTTGTACGGGAAAGAGGCGCTGGAGCGCGAAGTCTACGGCGACGGCTCGACGTTCAAGCAGCTCGTGAAAGAGGAGATGGAGCAGAGCAAGGGGAAGTCGTGGACCTACCTGGAAGTCGTGAACTCTCCTCAGCCGCCGATCGCGGCCATGCGGGCGATTGCCCGGCGCGATTTTGCGAAGAAGTACGGCGACGATCCGGCCAAGTGGGTCGAGAAGATCGAGGCCGAACTCGAACCAAAAATCTTAGAGAAATTCAAAACACAAGCGGCGGTCCCTGTGACGGGAGCACCGGCTCCAACGGTCTCCGAGGCGCGAGGCTCCGGCGGACGCGCGCGGGAGAAATCGATTGAGTCGATGTTCTACGGCGAGGGCAGCGGCGAGAAAGGGAATTAGTTATGTCTACGTTGAACGGCACCGTCCTGAGTTTGTTGGATCACGCCAAGCGGCTCAGTCCTGGCGGAAAGGTCGAGAAGATTGCGGAGTTGCTGTCACAGAACAACGCCATTCTTACCGACATGCAGTGGCAAGAGGGGAACCTCCCGACCGGACACCGCACGACGGTGCGGACGGGACTCCCGACCGTCGCCTGGCGCCTGTTGAACGGGGGCGTGGCAACGGGCAAGAGCACCACGGCACAGATCGATGAAGGTTGCGGGATGCTCGAAGCCTGGTCCGAAGTCGATAAGGACTTGGCCGAGCTGAACGGAAACGTGTCGGCCTTCCGCTTGTCGGAAGCGACCGCGTTCATCGAAGCGATGAATCAGGAAATGGCCTCGACGTTGTTCTACGGGAACAGCGGAACGGCACCGGAAGAGTTCACCGGCCTCGCGGCGCGCTACAGCACCATCTCAGGTGCGACGAACGGCGAGAACGTGCTGAACGGCGGCGGATCGGGCTCGGACAATTCGAGCATCTGGCTCGTGGTGTGGGGACCGCAAACCATTCACGGCATCTACCCCAAGGGCAGCTCAGCCGGGTTGACCCATGAAAACCTCGGGCTCTGCACGATTGAGAGCACGGGAGGGATCGGATCCGGGACGCGCATGCGGGCGTACCGGGATCATTGGCAGTGGAAGTGCGGGATTGCGCTCCGCGATTGGCGGTACGTGGTTCGGATTGCCAACATCGACGTGTCCGATTTGGTCGGGAAGCTATCGGCGGCCGATCTCGTCGAACTGATGATCAAGGCGATTCACCGGATTCCCGGCGATAGCGCGTTTTCGATGGGCAAGCCCGTGTTTTACATGAACCGATCGCTGTTTCAGATGCTCGACATCCAGCGCCGGGCTGACGTGATCGCCGGCGGCGGGCTGACCTACGAGAACGTGGACGGGAAGATGGTTCCGACGTTCCGGGGCATCCCGGTCCGCAAGTGCGATGCGCTCACGGAGGCCGAATCCACGATCAGCTAATTCTTTTGAGGACGGAGGAACGATCATGATTCTCGATGCACAAATGCAGTTTTCCGATTCACAGGCGCTCACCACCACAGGGGACGTGGGCACCAACGTCATTGACCTCGGCGGGGACCGATCCATTGGGACCGGCGAGCCGATGGCGGTCCTGTTCTGCGTGGAAGTGGCGGCCGATCAAACCACGGGCGACGAAGACTACACGTTCGACGTGGAGTACGCCTCGGCGGCCGCACAGAACGCGGGGCGGCAGCTCATCGGGCGCCGGGTGTTTGAGTCCGGCACCCCGACGGCGCCGGCGCAGGACGCCGACCTCCTGGTGGCGGGGTACAAGTTCTACATTCCGATTCCGCCGACCGTGCTCAGCGAGAGCGAGCGGTATCTCGGGGTGCGGTACACGTTGGCCGGCACCACGCCGACGATTACGGTCAGCGCCTACTTGCAGCCGTTGAGCATGTGTGAAGCGCAAGTCGTGTACCCGAACGGCTACACGATCTCATAGTGAGAGGACAGGGGGCGGGGGACACCCCGCTCCCTGAGTGCCGGCTTTCTTTCAGTCTCGGCGCGCGATGGGCGGATGCCGGACCCGACCCAGCCCGAGAGAAGGGACCTGATCATGTCGAATATGGACCGCTACCGATGGATTCGGGAGCAGCTGTCACGGGACAAACTGGCCGGCATGGCCGCTCGCATTACGGGCGACACGTTCCATGTCGTCCCTGGCTCAGCCGCCACGCATATCACCTATGCGAAGTCGGTGCGCCGGAACGTCTACACCACGATCGACGAAGCCTATTCCAAGGTCGTGAGTGGGCGCGGCGATGCGCTGGTGATTTGGCCGGGGTCACATACCCCGACCGCCTCGATCGTGGCGGAAAAGGACAACGTGGCCGTGTATGGCGCGGAAGCCTGGATGGGGCTGAAAGTGCGGAAGCCGGCGAGCATCATCACGGCGCCGGCAGCTGACGAAGCCTTCAACATCACGGGCGCGAACATGAAGTTCGTCGGCCTGACGTGTATCCCCGTGACCACGAAATCGTTTGCCGATTTTACCGGCGCAGCGGACGGCCTGACCATCAAGGATTGCTACATCGATCTCGCCACGCCGGCGGTGAACATCGCCACGGAAGGGTTCACGGGCTCGGCGGCGATCGACAACCTGCTCGTTGAGGGCAATGTGGCGTGGTCGGACGGCGCCCAAGGGCCGGCCTTCGAGATTACCGGCCTGAACAACAACGCCTTCTTTACCCGCAACCACTTCCATGTGGACGCGGGCACGTGGGCGTCGGCCGTCAACCTGATCGATCCTGACGGCATCGTGGTGGAGAACGATCTGGCGACGTGCGGCGGGACCGCCATGACGGCCTGCTACACCGGATCCGGCACCACCGTCATTGCGGGCGTCGTCTTCCGGAACAACCACAAAGGCGTGCTGGTCACGTTGTTTGCGGACGGATTCGGGACGACCTCACACGCGGAGCTGGTCAACAACTACACGGCGACGATCGGTGGCGGCACCGGGAGCACGCTGATCACTGTCATCACCTAGGCATGAACCGGATGGAGCGGGCGGGGGCTCGCTCCATCCATGACGGAGGACGCGATGAAGGTACGAGTGAAATCAGGACGGATGGGGTACTACGGGCTGACGCGCCGGCGGGAAGGCACAGAGTTCGAGCTGGAGAAGGACAGCGACTTCAGCGAGAAATGGATGGAGCCGGTCGATGGTCCGGCGCCCGTGAAGCCGGTTGTCGAGAAGGCGAAGACCGAGACCGCGAAGCCGAGCGCCGGGAAGGCGAAAGAGTAGGGAGGACGCTATGAAGATCAAGTCACTCCTGGCGGGGCTCCTGGTGATGCTGGCGCTTGCCGGGGCGGTGGGCGCGGCGATCGAATCGACGATCACCAAGACCGTGACCGTCAACACCAACGCGGCCGATTTTACCGTCGTGGCGACGGCCGCGAATCGCACGATTCGCGTCACGCACCTCGACGCGCAGAACGTCGGGACGGCGAACAAGGTGGCGGTGAAATTCTGCGATGGGCCGTGTGCCTCAGCCACGTCGATCATTGGGCCGTTTGAGCTATCTCCGGCCTCGGCGAGTGCGATGGGCGGGGGCTATAGCTTTGTGTGTTCGGGCCCGAATTGCGCGTGGGTGATTACGGCGGGGAACGCGCTGATCGCGCAAGTCGATACCGGCGCGACGAACAACGTGCGCGTGCATGTCACGTATCAGTATTACCAGAGGTAACGAGTGACCGTGAAAGCCTGGCATCCGGCCTATATCCTGGTGGCGCTCCTGGCACTCCTGCCGATTATGGCGGCGGTGCCATTGGCGTCCAAAGTCGCCCGTGTCGCGGTGACGGCTTCCCCGCATTATGTCTACACGGTCGGGCTCTTGGTCCTGTTTTCGGCCTGGATCGGACAGCGGGACGGCTGGCTCGGGCTCTTGATGGGCTGGGTGAGCCTGTCGCTGCTGTGGACGCCAACCGTGGCGGCGTTTGAAGTGGTCGAAACACTGGTCATGTCGGTGATGGCCCTGACGATTCTGCGGGCGCTCCCTGTGCGGGGGCACGAGATTGTCGTGGGGGTGCTGGTAGCGGCCGGCCTCTTTCAAGTGCTCGACGGGTTCCAGCAATGGCTGGGGTATGACGTCCTGTGGCACGGGTTCGCACAAATCCATCCGATTGCAGCGGTCTTCGGGACCACTGGCAACTCGAACTACTACGGGGCGTATCTGGCGATGATTGCGCCGCTCGCGCCCTGGTGGACGGTGCCGTTCTTTCTGCTGGGCATCGTGCTCTCGCATTCCCTGCTGGCCGTTGTGGCGGTGTCCGTGGGGCTGCTCTGGCGCGTACGAGAACACAAAAAATTGGTGGCGTTTGGCGTGTCGGCGGCGGTCCTGGGGGCCGTCGTGGTGATGATCTTGAAGGGGAGCACGCCCTTCTCAGGCTTTCAGCACCGGCTGACGGTGTGGCAACTCGCCATACAGAACTTGAACCCGCTCGGATGGCTCATTGGGGCCGGTCCCGGGAATTGGCAGCTACAGATTCCCTCGCTCCAGGTGCAGCGGGGCATCTATCCCAACGAGGTGTTTTTGCAGGGGCATAACGAATGGCTCCAGCTGCTCTATGAGAACGGGCTTGTTTCTGTCGGGCTGCTCGGGGCCTGGTTGTGGTCACAACGAACGGCCTGGGTCGGTCCCTATGGCGGGGCGGCGTTGGCGGTCGCGGTGACGAGCTTCGGGATGTTCGGGTTTCGGTTGGCGATCACAGGCTGCGTGGCATTGGTCATTCTCGGCTTGGCGACGGCGGATGAGCGATCACACGAGGAGCACGTATGAAACGGATTGCAGGACTATTGGCGCTCATGGTCGCGCTGGCGATCGGGCTGACGGCGCAAGCCCAATTTTTCGGTGGAAGCGGATCCGGCAGCGGGGGCGGCGGCGCGGCGAGTGCGGCCGGCTCGACCTCGGCCGTTCAAACCAATGTGAACGGGGCGCTCGCGGATAGCGGTTGTACGGCGGTGTCGGGAAGCGCCCGTATGAATTGCGTCAATGGATTGACGGCCTCATTTGCGACACTCTCCAGCGTGACGGCGACGTTGGCGAACGCAACCGGACTCCCGATTACAACCGGCGTGAGTGGCTTGGGTACTGGGGTGGCGACGATCTTAGGGACCACGCCCACCGGCACCGGCGGCTTGGTGGCGGGCAGTTCTCCGACGCTCACGACTCCGAACCTCGGCAGACCATCCTCAATTTTCCTGGTCAATGCGGCCTCGATGCCTGCCACCGGCATCACGGGCACGTTGCCCTTGGCGAACGGCGGCACGAATCAAACCTCATGGACCTCTTCGCGCTGCGTGCAAGTGAACGCGGGCGGGACGGCCTTAGAATCGGCGGCGGCGGCGTGCGGCACAGGCGGCACCGGCTCAAGTTCCACAGGGGCCTCTGGCGTGGTGCAATCGGCTGACGGCAGCGGCGGCTTTGTCAGCGCAGGGTGTACCTCACTCAACGGGCGGATCACCTGCCCTGGTGGGTTTGTCGCGGGTACATCCAGCCTGGGGGTGATGACCCTCCTGGAAGGCTCAGCGACCGGCGCGGGCGCGAACAGCGGCGAGCATAACTGCTGGATCGACTCGACTGATTCACTCTTGCATTGCTTTGAAAACGGCGCAGCGTCACAGGCTACCTACGTCACCACGACGAACGGGGCCACGCTGGTCAATAAATCGTACAACGTCGAAGCGACCGGCAACTATCTCACGCTGGTCAAGACGCTCTGGTTCCCGGCAGCGGGGGCGAGTGGCGCGAGTGCGGCGGCGGTGTGGGATCTTCCGGCCAGTGCGCCTGCCGTGGCCTCTGCCGTGCTGTTAACGAACACCGTCAAGGGCGTGCTGGACTTCCCGAACAATGACGATACATCTGCGCAGATTGTCCACCGGCTGTCACGGTTCTGGAACAGTGGCCCGGTTGAAGCCTTGATTTCCTGGCTGTCCACGACCACGAGTGGCAACGTGACGTGGTACTTGCAAACGGTCTGCACGGCGGACGGCGAAACCGATGATGCCTCATTCAACGCGACGGGTGCCAACAATACGATTGTCGATGCAGCCAAAGGGACAGCCCGCCAACTGAATACGGCGACGATTGCGAGCCTGACCATGACGGGCTGCTCGCCACGGGAGAACCTGCACCTCAAGATTCGGCGGCATGCAGGCGACCCGAACGATACGCTTGCGGGCACGGCGAGCTTGTACGGGGTGGAATTGACCATCCGTGAACAGCAAACGACGGTGCCGCAATGAGAGTGCATCGTAGAGGGCGCTGGGGCGTCATTGGGAGCCTTGCGCTCTGCCTTGTAAGTCTCGCGTCTCAGGGCTGGGCCGCATTAGCCGCAGGCACACCTGTGTCACAGGTCGGGACGGCGTTTACCCAAACAACAACCGTCTCTAGCGTGGCCGTATCCGGAAGTGACAGGGTATTGATCTGCCTCTCTGCCTGGCAATCTTCGACGGCGACACCCACTGTCAATTTTAATACGTCTGAAACGCTGACACAGATTGGCTCTACCGCGCTCTATTCCGGTATCCGTGTTGCAGCATGGTACAAGATTGCTCCCACGTCAACCACGGCGAACGTTGTATTCGATTGGGGTGGCGGGGAAGAGTCAAGGGCGTTTGCGATCTGTGTCCCGTTGACGGGGGCCGATCAAACCACGCCGACAACAGGATGGACCTCGGCCTCTGGTACAAGTACGAGTCCATCGGTGACAGTGGCCGGTGTCGCGTCTGGTGAATATGTGTTCGATGTGATTGGGACGCACGGCAGCACGACATTGGCATTAGGGGCCACTGCGAGAACGCAATTGCCAGAGGGTGCGATGGCGAGTGCAGGAACCGCGTCTGGGAGCTATGAGGATAATTCGACCGGCTCCGTGGCAATGAACTGGACGGCTGATTTAGATGATTGGGTGATTGGGGCGTTTCGGGTGACTGCGGCAAGTGGGGGTGGCAGTGGGGGTGGCAGTGGGGGTGGCAGTAGTGAGACATTTGGCTTTCGCATGAGGATCATCCAATGAACATCCTGAGAGGATTGGTTGTTGTGTCGGGCATCCTGCTCGGAGTCGCGCATCCCGCCACTGCGGCGGTGACGCTCCCCTTTTCCAGCACCTACGATTGCGTGGAACAGGAACAGGCGGACGGCACCTGGGTCACCTGCGACGGACTGAGCAGTTCGGGCGGGTGGACCACGAGCAACGGGGCTAAAGAGGCTATCACGTCCGCCGCGAACTATACGAGCGGGGGCGGCGGGCGTGGACAACGGCACTGGATCGGGAACGGCACAAACAACAATAGCGGCAGCGTGCATGTCGGGATCAATTCGCCTCCGCAAGTCCTGTATGTCCGCTTTTATTTTCGTTATCAGTCCGGCATTAGCATGTCGGGCGGCTCGCATAAAGTCTTGTACTTCACCGGCTCCGATTGTTCAGGGAATTCAGGGGGGTGCTATTTTGCCTTTGAAGGCACGTCTAATTTTCGCTTGACCGTGGCGGGGAGCAATTTCGACAACGGCAGTACATGGGGCTGGAACGATCTACATGGTGGGTCGAGTTCTGACGGGAACTGGCATTGGATCGAAGTGATGGTGAATAGGACAGCAGGCACGGCAAAAGCCTGGTTTGATGGCACGCTCCGGCTTGACCAATCCAGTGTAACCTATGGCGGGAGTTCGGCAGGGTTTTCGGGGTTTGAGTTGCCGGAGAATGCCGTGGTCAGTACAGGCGGCACCGATAAATATGAGGACATTGACGACCTGGCGATCCAGACGACGGGACCGATTGGGGCGCTGGGCGGAGCGAGTGGTAGCTCTGTCGTCATCGGAGGCGTTCAATTCACCGGCACAGTGAGGATTCAATGATACAAGTATTGATTCTACTCCTTTCACTACTCCTCTCATTTGAGGCTCATGCAGCCACCTTACTCTGGGACCAGCAAACGATTGTCAGCCCTCTGACCGTCGAGAAAAGCGCGACGGCGAGCGGGGCGTATACCACAGTCGCCACGCTTCCAACCGGCGCAACCGAATTTGTCCTGACCCCTGGGGCCTATGGCTGGTATCGGGTCCGCAATAGTGCAGGCCCGTCTAACGTGGTCCAGTTCTCACTGGATCTCTACACGGGCTTGGTGACGGATCGGCTGACGGCCTTGGAAACGCGGGTCACGGCGCTTGAATCATTCACGCCCACGCCCATTCCTACGCCTGTTCCATCCAGCAACCTGACCGTGCGCCAGATCGACGCGGACCATATTGAAATCACCTGCAACGGCATCGGCATCAGCACCACGGGCAGCGGAACCCGCAGACTCATGGAGTGCCGGCACTGATGACGCGCACCGAACTGGAGCAGGTCATTCGCCAGCATCCTGACCGGGGAACGTTGCCGGTTGAATGCGTGATGGCGTTCTGTATCGTCGAGTCCAGCTTGAATGAATGGGCCTATCGCTACGAGCCCGGCTACAAGTGGATCGTGGGGGAGACCCTGACGCCAAGCGAACGGATCGGGCAAATGATCTCCTGGGGGTTGATGCAGGTCATGGGCGGGGTGGCGCGTGAGCATGGCATGGTCGGGCCGTTTCCGCAGCTCTGTGATCCAGTGATCGGCCTCCGCTATGGGATGCTGCACCTCCGGAAGTATTGGGCGAAGTACCAGAATTGGCCGGACACCATTGCGAGCTACAACGCAGGGCATCCGGTGCGGATCGATGGGAAATACGCGAACCAACAGTACGTCGATAAAGTGCTGAAGTGGTGGAACGTGTACGAGCACCAAGTCCCGCTGAAAGAGACGGAGGCGTGAGGATGAAACAGGGCCAATGCCCCTATTGCGGGAAGATGGTTGATCAAAAGACCGCGAGAGCACACTGGTTGCGGTGCGAGAAGAAGCTGAAACGATAAGGAGTCCCAGGCATGGCCGACGATGTACTGGAAGGGGGGATCGGAGATTTTAAGGCGAAGCTGCAAGGGCCGCATGTCATTTACATTGCGCTCCTGGCGGGCTCGCTGGGCCTGACGGGGTACATGCTGTGGAACGATGTCCGGGAGAATCGTATCGTCTCCCACGATGAGCACATCACGATTCAGCAAGGCATCGATGAGATGGTGTACGTGCAGTCGTTGACCGATGAGGAGCGGAAGAAACTCAACCTGACCATGCCGGACTCGCTCGCCAAAAAGCGCAAGTCGGCCTGGGCTACTGACCACTAAGGAGGACACGATGGAACTGATTTCAACCGTGCTGGATGCAGTGCAATCGCCGGCGTTCGCGGGCGTGATGGCGGGCTTGTGGGTGGTGAGCGAATCGTTGGCGGCGATCCCGTCGATCAAGGCCAATAGTGTCTTCCAGCTGGTGCAGAGTTTTCTCGAACGGTTCAAGAGAGACTAAGCCATGTGGTCGGAAGCGATTGGGGCGGTGGCGGAACTGTCGAAGAAGGTCTTTGACTGGGCCACGGGCGGGCGGACCAAGAGCGAGAACGTCTTACGAGAGACGGCGGATCACTGGAAGGCGGAATATGATGCGGCGATGGCACGGCGGGACTATGTGGCTGCTAATGATGCTCTGCACCATTTGCGCCGGGTGCGCGACCAAGCCCGCGCTCAGCGTGGGGCCTGACGGGCGCGGGTGCCTGGTGGGCGTGGTGGATTCGACGGAAGCGGCGATTCTGCGCGCGAAGAATCCGGCGATCCTGGCTGGTGATTTTGTAATGACCGCGTTTTGCGCCGAGTCCATCGGGGCAGACCTCCACAATGAGATTTACGAACTGACGAGGTAACGCATGGCGGTTGGCACGACATACAACGCGACGATCACCCGGGACCGGCTCATTGAGATGGCGCACAGCGTCATTGGGGTGCTGGAGCCCGGGGGCACGCTCGACGGCGATCAGTTGCAGGATGGGAAAGACCTCCTCGGGCTCATCGTGCGCGAGACGGACGCCTCGGGGAAGTGGCTGTGGACCATCGGCGCGGCCTCGCACCTGACTTTGGCGGCGAGCACCCATCGGTACGACTCCTCGAACAATCTGCCGACGAATATCTCTGAATTGTTGACGGTGCATTATCGGGATTCCAACGGCCGCGACTGGCCGCTCGATATTCTCAAGAGCGAGCAGTACGAAGCGATCGACGAGAAAATGCAGATCGATGTGCCGAAGAGTGTCTACCTGACGGAGCATCGAGACCTGGCGAGCCGGGTGCTGTTTATCCATCCGATGCTCTCGTCGGTGGCAACCGAATCCGTGGTCACGGGGACCGATGCGAGTACCTATAAGTGCATTTACCCGCACACGGCGGCGGCGGTCACGCGGCCGATTACCGGCGCCAATTGGCGGATGGCCTGGGAGCTGGGCGGATCCAGCCCGGCGACGTGGGCGGCGGATACGAAATATACCTGCACGCAGCAGCTCCGGATGACGTACCGGCGCCCGATCTTCGACTTTGACACGGCGAGCGATACGCCGGACTTCCCGCTCGAATGGCCGCGCACGATTCTCTATAAGCTGGCGTTTGACCTGGGCGACCTGTACGGCATTCCGATCGATGAACGGAAAGTCATGGTCGAGAAGGCGAAAGGCGCGTTCAACGATATTTTCCCGAGCGTCAAAGCCAAGAGTAAAAAAATCCATCATAACGTGAGCTACTTCTAATGCCTAAATGGGAAGAGGTCCCGCTCATCGGGCCGGCAAACGAGAACATCGACGATGTGCAAGTCGATCAATGGGCGGCCACGCTGGTTGACGGCATCCCGCTCGTCGTCGAGGGCAAGCTCCAGATTGTCAAGCGGCCTGGACTGACGGCACATATTACCCTGGGAACGAATCTGCCGATCGACGGCCTGTACTGGTGGGACAAGCAACGGTGCGTGCTGGCCGTCAGCGCGGGGCGGGTGTGGAAGATCACAGATCAGGCTGGCACCTACACCGAAATCACCGGCTCCACGGCGCTCCGGTCCTCGCAGCTCGTGAGCTTCGCCAACGATGCGAGCAAGTGCGTGATGGCGAACGGCGGGCAGATGGTCCATACGGATCTCTCGACGCTGACCACGATGGCGGACGCCGATGCGCCGACAGCCGTGACACACGTGGCCGAACTCGATGGGTACGTCTTGGCGAACGAAGTGGATACGGGACGGGTGCATTACTCGGACATCGACGATCTCACCGGCTGGCAGGCGCTCTCTTTCTGGACGGCGGAAGCCAAGACCGATGACGTGGTGGCGATGAAAGAGGCGTTTCGAGAAATCTGCGCCTTGGGTCGGGAGACGGTCGAGTTTTGGGTGAACGATGGCGTTGCGCCGTTCTCGCGGATCCCCGGCAGCGCGCAGCCGTATGGGACGGAAGCGCCCCAATCGCTCGCGCAGGTTGGGAATAGCTGGATGTGGCTCGCGCACACACGCCGACTGGTGACGATGCAGGGGCGGCAAGTGGTCGAAGTGTCGAGCCCGTACGATCGGGTGATTCAGCGGTACGATTCCGTGAGTGATGCGGTGGGGTACACGGTCTCGATTGACGGGCACCCGATCTATCTCCTGAATTTCCCCTCAGCCAAGCAAACCCTGGCCTATAACTACCAGACGCAACAGTGGCACAAGTGGGGCTACTGGGACACGAACCGGGGCGAGTATCAGCGGTATCGCGGGCAAACCTACTGCTACGCGCGCAGCTGGAACCAGCACCTCGTCGGGGACTATGCCAACGGGATTATCTACAAGGCCGATCGGGCGGTGTACACCGACAACGGCAATCCGATTCGCACGCTGCTCCGGACGGGGCATATCTCGCACGGGGCCGAGTTCACGAAACGGTCGGAGATTTTCAGAATTCGCTGTAAGCGCGGCGCGGCGAACAGTGCCGTGAGTGACCCGCAGGTGATGATGCGGTCCCGGATCGACAACAAGGCCCAATGGGGCAACGAACGCTGGAAGTCGCTTGGGCAAGTCGGCAAGCATGAAGTGCATTTGGACTGGCGGCGCAACGGGGCCTATAAGACCTGTCAGCGCGAGATCGTCCATAGCGATGCCACGGATTTTGTCTTGATGGGCGCACAGGAATATCTCACGGTTCTCGGGAGGTAGCATGTCGGTTCCGCTGATTCCGCCGCCGGGCGTCTCTGACCTCAAGAATTTTCGAGCCCTGGAAGCCTGGGAGCAAGCCGTCTATGCGATGCTCCGGCTCACCGGCTCACGGACAGTCGATGTGGGTTCCATTGCAGCCGGGGCGCTGGGCTCCTTTACGGTGACGGTGACGGGCGCCAGGTCCGACGCTGGGCATACGGTACAGGTGGGGCTCCCGTCTACAGTCAGTACCGGACTGGTGCCGTGGGGGACGGTGACAGGTGATGACGAAGTGACGGTGTACCTGTACAATAGAACCGGCTCACCGATTGACCCGGCGAGCGCGACCTACCACGTGAGGGTGATGCCGTGAACGAGGTGATGCCCGCCACGCAGAAAGAGCCGACCATCCCGCGCAACGAGGACGTGCGCCGGGGGATTATTCGGCTCGAACATCAGATCAACGAGTATAAGGCCGAGCATGGGATTCCGGATCCCGAGCTGCCTTTGTGGCATGCGTTTGCGCCGGGGGCCTATGCGCGGACGATCTTTATTCCGGCGGGCACGCTGGTCGTCGGCAAGATCCACAAGCACGCGCACCTGAATATCCTGATTCGCGGGCGGGTGTCCGTGGCGACGGAAGAGGGGCCGATGGAACTGGAAGCCCCTCGGGTGATGACCTCGAAGGCGGGAACGAAGCGCGTGGTCTATACCCACGAGCCGACCTTGTGGACCACGATCCATCTGACGGACAAGACCGACATCGAACAGATTGAAGACGAGATCATTGCGAAGTCGTATGAAGAGTACGACGCGCTCCAGGATGCGGACGTGTTGCAGCTACTTCCGCTGGTCGATCGAAAGGGGGATGTATGAGTTTTGCGGCCACAGCGATTGGGGTTGGCGCGGCGGCGGGGATTGCCGGATCGGCGATCAGCGCCGAAGGGGCCAGTAAACAGGCCGGGGCAATCGGGGCGGGGCACGCGCTCAGCCGACAGACGGCGCTGGAGCTGGACGATCGGGCCAGGGCGGATATGGCGCCGTTCCGGTCGCTGGGCCTCACGGCGGGCAATCAGCTGGAGCAGATTATCGCGGGGAACGCCAAGCTCGACGATTTCTTTAAGGGCAGCTCGCTCTACGATTGGGAGTCCGAGATGGGTACGCGCAATATCAACCGACAGCTGAAGGCGCGGGGGATGTACAACTCGGGCGCGGGGCTCGAAACGCTGGCGATGTTTGAAAAGGGCCTGGTGGCAGAGCAAGGGAATGCCTGGTGGGACAAGCTGTTTAACACCACGGCGCTCGGGTCGAACGCGGCGGCCAAGATGGCGACGGGGACTACGCAGACCGGCAACACCCTGGCGAATCTCGCCACGCAAGCCGGCATCGCGCAAGGCGGGGCGGTGGCGAACCAGTACAATGCGATGGCGGGCGGGGTGCAGGGCATCGGGAACGCAGCCGGCTCCTACGCGCAGTATCAAATGTACAAGCCGTTCCTGGACCGACTGAGCGGGTCAAATCCTGGCGGGGCCGATCAGGAAGCCTTGGGCCGGTCGATTGTGGATGCGTCGATTAACTCATGGAACGCGGGCACGTTTTCATAGGGAGGCGCTATGCCGTCGGGATCGTTGTTGGACATGGACGGGATGGTTCGGAACATCGTCGGGATGCAGAATCTTGAGGAGACGCGCCGGCGGAACGATATTTACGAACAGAACTCCTTACTCCAGGCGGAACAGAACAAAATTGATCAGCAGAAGCTCCGGCAGACCACGGCGTTTCGGGCGTTCGATGAACTGGGCAAGATGGCCGATCATCCGGCCTTGGCGACGAACCTGGACAAGCAAGCCGATTTGCTCTTGATGCAGGGCAAAGTGATGGAGACGGGGCTCGGGGTGAAGGTTCCGCTTCCGTCGAAAGATGAGTTGATGGGCGGGTTTGCGCAAACCAAGACCCTCATGCACGCCATGCGGAGCGGGAATCAGGCCGAGGCGCAAGGGGCCTTGATGGAGGCGATGACGGCGAATCCGAAATGGGCCAGGACCGTCCTCGACGATATGAAGAAGGGCGGCGAGCTGACCGCACAGATGCAGGAATTGGACGTGAAACTCCAGACGCACCAGGCGCAGCTGGAAGCGATCAACCTGAAGAACGGCAAGCTCAAGATTCAAGAAGGCCTCTTTGCGGAACATGCGGCCGGTCTGACCCGTGTGGCGAACCTGGCCGGCGATCCGAAGTTTGCCCGCCAGTTTCAGGAGATTTTGAGTTTTCAGAAGCCGGAAGCGCGGCAAGCCTATTTGAACCTCCCGGAGAATCAGGCGTTCAAGCAGGCCTTTGAGCAGCGGCTCGATGCCGAGCGAAAGGATATGGGCTTCTTCGACGGGCTCGGGAAAGAGGCCGAGGGGATGACCCCGCAGAAAGTGTACCTGTTGGAGCAGGAAGTCGAGGCGCGCGCGAAGGCGCTGGCTGACGCCCAGGCAAAGAGCCCGGACGGGCAGGCGCCGGAAGACCAGCTGAACGAGCTGCGTAGCTATGAAGTAATCCGCAAGGCGCGAGCGGTGGAAGCGGAGTGGCTGAAGGATCCGTACAACAAAGACAAGTGGAAATCGCTCAAAAAGGCCGAGCAGGACTTGCGGCTCGAACAGGGCACAACCACGAAGAAGCTGACGGAGCTGGCCGATCAACGGACGGCGTTGGCGCAAGCGAAGTTTGATCAGAAGACACAGACGGGCCTGGCGGAACGGGATTTGACGGAAGAGTTCTTGCGCGGGATCAAGGCCGGGAAGAATGATAGCCAGGCGCTCGGGGATGCGATCGGCTCGGTGAAGCAGAAGTATCCCGGGGTGCCGTTCGATGCGACGAAGGTGACGAATCCGGACAAGCGGCATACGCAGACCGTGACGCTCCTCTCGCCGACCGAACGCACGAATATCGCGGAAGAACGCACGTTGGTCGGGCAGCTCGATAAGATCATTGCGAATTTCGACCCATCGTATGTCGGCATGTGGGATTCCCGCGTCGGGGACGTCGGGCAGATGACCAGCACCCTCAGCGCCAAGCGAGAGATGTGGCTCCAGGAGAGCCGGGCGTTTGTGGCGGAAGCGCGGCACAAGATTTTCGGGGCGTCGTTGACCGGCTCAGAGAAAGAGGCGGCCTTGAGCGAACTGCCGAACGAACGGATGGGCGACAAGCAGTGGCCGGCGGCGGCGAAGGCCTGGCGGGATAAGTGGGGGGCGCTCATTGAGCAACGGTTACGGGTGGCGGGCCAATCGAGAACACCCAACGGACAACCGGCGAAGCCACAGGTGGACCTTCGAGGGATGTCTGAGCAGGAACTCTTAGGCGTGATTCTTCAGGGGGGTCAACCATGAGCGAGGCGTTGGCGGCAGAGCTTCCAGTCGAAACGCCGATGGTCACGGTCCGACCGGACCCGAACGACCCGAATCGTGGCGTAACGGATCAGGTGCAGACGAGCGACCGGGTGCGGGTGAGTAGCCCGGGGGCACTGAACCCCACCGATGCGATGGCTGAAATGGAACGGCGCGCGGCGAGCGGGCAACTGTCACCACGGGCCGTCGAGGCGCTGGCGGAACTCAAGCGGCGCCGTGGCATTCAGACGCCGGCACCGGAGAGTCAGGACGCGGGTCAGGCGGCCCCTGGGGCGCCCCAGTATGACGGGGCCGATCGGCTCGTGGGCGTGGCGGCCACGGGATTCAATAAAGGCCTCGCGGTGCCGGTCGATTTGATCAACGAGGGCCTGAAGGCGATCGGGCTGCCGATGTCCGATGAGCCCTTCATGGGCTCGGCCTTTGTGGATAAGTACCTCTCTGGCGAGAATTTCCAGCCGCAAAGCGAGTTCGAGTCAGTGCTTCAGCGGGCCGGACTGGAAGTAGGCGCGAACACGCTGCCGTTGGCCGGCTCACTGACGGTCAAAGCGGCGAATGCCGGGAAAGAGATCGTGCGAACCGGGCAGGAAGCCGTGGCAATGGCCGGCCGTGACCCTGGCGCACTGGAACAGAAGAAGCGGGCCATTCAAGCCATTCCGGCGGCGCTCGTCGAGCAGCTGCAACAGGTCGGGGTGGAAAAGCTCGTGGCGGTAGAAGAGGCGTTGGCGGCGGGGGCGGGCGTCGGGGCTGAAGTGGTGCGGCAACTCTTCCCGGAAGGCGGACGGACGGCGGAATTTATCGGGGAACTGGTGGGCTCGTTTACGCCGTCGGTGGCGATGGGCTTGGTCCGGAAGGCGATTGAGGGCGTGCATGCCGTCAGCCGGACGGTGCTCGGGTCCGAGACCGAACGAGAAGCGCGGAGACGATTGGGGGGTAAGCTGAGCGATTCGGCCACGCCGGAGCAGATTCAGGCGGGTGTGGAGCGGGCTGAGGCACTTCGGCAGGAAGTGTCGCCCGGGGCCGAGAAAGGCGAAGGGCTCCAGTTGTCTGCCGGCGAAGCGATCGACGGATCGGTGCAGGCCACACAGACCGCCCAGCGGAAGGCGAGCCCGAAACTGGATGCCAAACTCAACACGCAACGGGCGCAGAACATCGAAGCGGTGACGAACTATTTTCGAGGGACGGCGCCGGAAGGGAATCCGACGAAGTACGCCGAAACGCTGCAAGCCATGCGCCAGAACAACGAGGCGCTGCTGGAGCTCGGCGTGGCGCGGACCCAGGCCAAACTCGACGCGGTGCGCGGGGATATTTCCAAGCGGGCGGCGGCGCTCCTGAATGACCTCGAAGCGCGGATGTGGGAGGCGGATCAGCGGATTGCCCAGCGGTTGCGGGCGATTGGGCCACAGCTCAGCGAGAAGCAGCGGGGCGAGATCATCCGGGGCGAGTACCTGGAAGCCGTCGGGAAGTTCCGGGAGCGGGCCAAGGCGGACTATGCCGAACTGGATAACCTCGGGCATGCCGAACTGCCGATTGCCGGCACCCTCTCCAAGCTCGGCGAGCTGCGCGATCAGTTCCCGGCACAACTGCAAGCGATCCAGAAGATCAACCCGCGTGTCTCCCGCGCGATCGACAATCTCGGGCACGATTACGAACTCATCCAGCGGGTCGAGAAAGCGCAAGCCGATCTGGAGATCGTCGGGGGGAAAGGCAAGGATCAGCGCGGCGGGTTCTCGTTCGGCGTGGAGCAAGACGGGACGGGGAGCACGCAGCGGTCAGTGGGGGTGCCGTCGAATTATCCATATTGGTACAAGTCGCTTGCCAACGAGAAGGTGGCGGGGACTGAGAACGTGCTGGACCGAGAGACGATCGAGAAGGCGCTGGACACGCTCAAGACCGGCGCGCAGCATGGCCTCCACGAGAAAACCATCCAGTTTGTGAAGCGAGCTATTTTGAATGATCCTGAGTTCCGCAAGTCGCCGTGGTTTGAGCCGGTCATGGACGAGTTGCAGAATGCCCCGTCGGCGAGCCTGAAGGATCTCCGGCAGCTGCGCTCCGATTTGCTCGGGCTGTCCAGGCAGGCGCGGGCGGCGGACGATCGGGTGCAGAACTATGTGATTCAGGAATTGGTCTCCGCGACGGATAGCGACATCGATAGGCTCCTGGGCGACTCTCCGTTTAAGGCGCTCTACCCGGTACATGGCGAACTGTACCGGCAGATTTCGGCGGACTATCGGGCGGGCGTCGAAACGCTGTTGAAGGGCACGGCGAACAAGCTCCGGCGCGTGAACCTGTACGGGGATTACACGGTCTACGATGAGTCGATTCCGGCGCTGTTCTGGCGGAACGAAAGCACGCTGCAAGACTTCCAGAAGGCGTTTGAGAATCCGGCGATGGCGAAGATTGCGCTGCGCGACTATGCCCTAGAGCGGTATGTGGAGCAGGTCGTCAAGAATGACCAGGGGCGGCTGGCGATTGATCAGAACGCGCACCGGAAATGGATGGAGCAGCACGGGCCCCAGCTCAAGCTGTTCCCTGAGCTAGAGGCGACGTTTAACAATTCGGCGAAGATGCAAGAACAGGTCGATGTGCTCCGGGAACAGGTCGAGACGTTCCGGAAGGGCAAGCAAGGGGAAGAGGCGCTGCGCCGGCGCGTGGAGGCCACACGTCGCCCGTGGGACTTCACGCAGGCGGATATTACCGCGCGTGAGGCGCGGCTCAAGCATGTGCAGGACGTCGTAGACCGGACGCGGCACCAGTGGGACGCCTCGAAGGCCAGTCTCTTCCTCGGACAGCCGGCGGGCGATGTGGGGTACAAGATTGCCACGGCGAGCGATCCGATCGGCGAGTATGAACGGGCCTTGCAGCTCGTCAAGCAGGATCCGGAAGCGGTGGCGGGGCTGAATAAAGCGATCTGGCTGGGACTCACGGAGAAGATTCAGCCGAGACTGACGGGCGTGACCGGCGAGACGAATCTCGGGGTGCTCCACAAGGAAATGCAGGCCTGGATCGAAGGGCATGGCAAGCTCATGGAGCGGGTGCTCGGGCCAGAGGGATTCAAGCGGATCCAAACCGCGTCGGAGGTCATTGAACGGATTGCCCGGGGGAAGAAGACCGGCTCAGATACGGCGATTGCCCTGAATGTCCAAGCGGCGCTGGCAAGCACGTGGCTCTCGCGTGGGTGGGCGGTCGCCACAGGGCGAGTGCCGGCGGGATTCGGCATCGCTGAGCGGGGCATGCAGAAGCTCATTAAGACCTGGGAAACGATGTCGGCGGCACAGCAGGACGATATTCTCTTGGAGTCGTTCTTTAACCCAAAGGCGTTTCAAACGCTGGTGAACGCGGCGACGTACGGGCCGGAGAACGCGATGGTCAAGCAGCAACTCAAACAGCTGCATCTGCACTTGTATAACCAGGGCGAGCAACGGCCACAGGAGACCTCGAAATGAGCACCTACGCCCAGCGCGTGCAACTCGGGCCGTTCTTCGATGGGGGCGCCCTGCAAGGCGGCGCGAAGCTGTATCACTATGCGGTGGGCTCCAGCACACTGAAAGATATTTATCTCGATCGAGCGAAGGGCACCACGCTCGCACAGCCGTTTGTCGCGGATGCGGACGGCATCTTCAATTTCTTCGCGGATGGCCTGTACAAGCTGATCATCGTCGGGCCGGACAGTACGGGTCCGGCGGTCGATGTGCTGTACACGCTGGACGATTGGCAGCTGATCGATGCGGCGGCCGACATTACGTGGGACGAAGGTGCGTCGGTGACGTCGGCCTCGACGATCGCCATTGGGCCGGAGATCTGGCAGCACGTGACGGGCAGTACGACGATTGCCACGATCACGATGACCACGCCGTTTGCCTGGCTGGTGTTCGACGGGAATCTGACACTGACCTATTCGGCAAACCTCCTGACGCCGGCGGGCATCGATCTGGCGGTGCGCTCGGGCGATGTGCTCTTTGTCCTGAATGAAGGCAGCGGGGTCGTGCGGATTGCGGGGCATACCCAGTACGACGGTCTGGTAATTGCCACGCAGGACAGTCGCACGGCCACGGTCGATGCGGCGCTGACGGTGCGCTCAACCACGAGCGGGACGCCGGCAGCGGGGATAGGGACGGGCATTCTCCTGCAAGCCGAAAGCGCCGACGAGACGCCGAGCGATGTGGGGCAGGTCGAGGCGGCCTTCAGCGATGTGAGTGCGGGCACCGAGGACAGCTATCTGCAAATCCTCTTGCGCGTGGCCGGGGCGGCGCTCACGGCCTGCTGGCGGTTTGCGGCGACGGCGGCTTTTAAGGGCATTCTGACGCACGCGAATACCGCCGACCGGACGTACACGTTTCCCAATGCCTCGTATGTGATCGATGCCGGGGAGTGCTACAAAGGCCCTTCGTCCTGTGGATCGGGGAGCACGCGTAGCCACGAGGGGACTGTGACGGTCGCCTCGAACGGGAACTACTCGGGCATTCATTACTATACCGATTTTACCCTGAACAGTGGCGTGACGATGACGGTGCCGGCAGGCAAGCGGCGGCTCATCATCGTGGCAACCGGCACCATCACGATCAACGGGACGATTACGGCGGCAGGCGCCGGTGGCGCCGGTGGAGCGGGGAGCGATAATGCGTCAGCGGCAGGCACGGCAGGAGGCGCGGGGAGCGACCAGCCTGGCGGCGGCGGCGGGAACGGCTCGGGGGCTACGTATGTCTCTGGGGCTGGAGGGGCCGTCCTGCAACACGGAGCGACACTGACGGCAGGCGGAAGCGGATCGGGGTCCAGCGGGAATGGTACGGCTGGCAGTCAGCTGAGTGCTTCAGACGCGGCATTCCCACTGCTGGCGGCGATGGGCGGTGGTGGTGGAGGCGGCGGATCGGCGAACGGAGCCACGGGTGGGGCAGGCGGGGCGGGTGGCGGATCGATTGTCCTGATTGCGCCGACGATTGTGCTGGCGGCCACAGCCACACTGAATACGTCGGGCAGTGCCGGATCATCATCTAGCAATATCGGTGGCGGCGGCGGTGCGGCCGGCAACGTCCTGATTGCGTGCCGGTCCTACACCGATAGCGGCGCGACCTTTACCCAGACGGGCGGGGCCGGCGGAAGCGGGCCGACGCAATCGGGCGGGGCCGGCGCGGCCGGCGTCAAGCAAATCAACATCTACGCCTAACGGAGACCTATGGGCAGCACGGCACAATTCAAGAGCTTCGGGCCGTTCTTTCATTCCGGCGCCCTGGTCACGGCGCCGCATATCTATCACTATGTCGCGGGGCTCTCCACGGACAAGGACGCCTATGCCGACCGAGGGAAGCTGGCGACGGTCGCGCAACCGTTGGTCGGCGATGCCTCGGGCATTGCGTCGGCTTATTTCGACGGGCTGTACAAGATCGTCGTGAAAACCTCCGATGACGCGACCACGCTGTACACCTGGGATAATCTGGATCTGACGGAAGACGAGCACCGGCTGGAAGGCTCGTTGGTGTGGAATCCGGGGAACCTCGTTGATGGGGCTGGGGAAACGTCGAGCGGGATTACGGTCACGGGCGCCGCGTTCGGGGATTTTGTACTTGTAGCGGCGCCCTACGATCTCCAGGGCATCACGGTCACGGGCTACGTAAGCGCGTCGGATACCGTCAAGATCCGCGCACAGAACGAGACCGGCGGCGCGATTGACCTGGCATCAGGCACGTGGCTCGTGCGCGTCTTGCGTCAATAGTTATTCTAAAAAATCCCAAGGCTCGCGCGCAACTCAGATTCAAGGTCGGCAATATAGCTTTGGACCGCACCGATTGGGGACTCGCATTGTTTATACCTATCAGGGACGGACGCACGTAGAAGGTGCAGTTCGCGCAATGTTTGCCCCAACGAAGAAACCCATTCATCTTCGCACGCTGGACCTAATTCAACTTCAGCGGAGTGAATGTATTTCTCAATTTGCTCTTTCGTCGGCTCTTGCATTCACAACTTCCATCAGTAACAGCTATAGTACGTCGTCGTCCCGATCTGATTGCCGATTATGGTCTGACAGGGCGGCACCACGGGAGCGCGACGCGGACGCGGCTGAAAGGGGCCGCTGCCACTGAGCGCCATTCCGAGGCCGAGCAGCGCCGCGTCGTCGTGCGACTCCTCGCGGACGGTCGCGCGAGTCCGCTGCGCTTGTTCGGCGTTCTGCCAGAATCCGACCTCACTCATACACAGCGACACGGCACAGAGCACGGTACGCCCGGCCACTTCCCCAGCATCACCCCAAGCCGACTCGTGAGGCTGTAACGGGGCGCAGGCTGAGAGGATCAGGACGAGACACAGACTCCAGAATGCGCGGGCTCGTTGCATCGGACACCTCCTGTTTGAAGGACCACACCCAATCGGCATACCCCTGCATGATCGGGGCCAAGAAATCGAAATTCAGGCGCGTGTAGATCGCGCACGGGCGGCTGTCGTAGTGATTGAGGATCGCCTTTACCAGCATCTCGTCGGCCTTCACGTTCATATACACATAGCTGGCGAGGGTGCGGCGGAAATCCAAGAGCCAAATATCATCCATCTGCAAGTCATGGCGGAAGCCGGCCCAAATCTTCCGGGCCGACTCGGGCAACAGCGGCTTGCCATAGTTCCCCTGAAAGACGTACTCGGGCATGTGGCCGTGCGCCTTCCCGCAGCTGATCGCGGCGAACATCTGCAAGGCCAGGAGCGCCTGCTTCGGGAGCGGGATGATGTGCGTGCGGCCGTTCTTCGTGTTGAGTTTCGTCCACTTCCCCACGGTGAGGTCGAGATCGGTCCAGCGCATCGTACACAGTTCTTTGATCCGGCCAGGGACGAGGATCCGCAGCGTGAAGAAGGTGTAGTATTTCGGGTCGAGGAAATCGAAGTTCGAGACCAGCCGGCGCAGCTGCGTGAAGTCCATCAACACCTCGCGGCTCTTGCAGGCGTAGCGCTTGACTTTCTCAGCGGGGTTTACCCCGTCATAGAGCGGCGCATGGGCCACGGGGTCAATGGTGTTGCTGGCCCAGTAGTAGGCCTGGCGAATCAGACCGAGCACCTTGTTCGCGTGGGCCTTCGTCTCGCTGAGCGATTGCACCAGCAAGAGCACATCATAGCGGGTCACGGCAGCGGCGTCTTTGTCGCGCCATTCCGGCGTGTCGAAGAACTGGCGTTGAATCTGTGCGTACCCGCGTTGGGAGTGGCGGCCGGCCAAGGACGCAATGTACCGATCGAGCAGTGTTCCGAATGTCATGGCACCCTCCTGAGTGGTGGGGCGTTATCGCACGGCGCCGTGCACGGGCGCAATTGGGGGAATCCCTAATCGGCTCTCCCTGATAAGGTATAGCACCCCATCATACCGAATGCAAGGGGCACGAAAAATAAATTCGCACGCCCTCTTGACAGGTATCACGCCTTATAGTACAGGTATCGCACTTTACAGGAGGTGACGCGATGCCCATGAATCCGAAAACATCCCGCCAGGTCGCCGGCTATGTCCGGCCGGCGCTCAAGACCCGCATGCGGCGCGTGGCGAAAGCCAAGCCGCGCTATACGGTCAGCTGGCAAATCGAAACCGCCCTGGAGCGGATGATTGCCGAGTACGAGGCGCTGGCCGGGTTCCCGCCTAAACTGTCCGGCGACAAACTGCCGTAGGAGGTCTGTCATGCACATTCTCACGATGGGGGTCCAGGTGGGCCTGTGGAGTGTCGCCGGGTATGTGGCCGTCCATATTTACGAAGATTGGAAACACCGGCGCAAGCAGCCCACGATTCAGACGTACAGCAATGCGATTACGGGAGGCAAGCGCCATGCCCAACGATGAGCTGAGCACCTATTACCGCGATGTGGTCCTGCCGTGCCATGGGTTCAACCTCTGGAACTATCTGAGCAGTACCAGTCCGATGTACTGGGATTTCGCCAAGATCCGCGAAGCACTCGATCAGCTGGAAAACGATGTGAAAGCCCACACGGCGGTGCCCCAATGACCGCGCTGGAGTGGGGCGAAGTGGCCGTGACGGTCGCCATGCTGCTTGTGCTGATCATTGCCGCCTCGCAGTTGGTGGCGGACACCTGGAGGCATCGCCGATGAGCTGCCGGGTGTTTCTCCACGAAGACCGATTAGCGATCCAGGCCACGTTTCTCCATAAAGACGCCTGCAAGTCCGTCCCCGGCGCGCGCTGGGATAAGGGCTTCAAGTTGTGGACGTATCCCGCCACACCAGGCGCGGCGCGGGCCATTCACGAAGCCTTCCCGCCGGAGTCGGCCACCTGGGAGGAGTCGGCAGCGGCGCTGCTGATCGAAGCGGAGCGGATTGCCAGGGCCGCAGAGCATAAGACGGCGAACGATCTGCCGGCGATCCCCCTGACGAAAACGCAACCCTGGGCGCACCAGCTGCGCGGGTATCACTTCGCCATGCAGACGCCGGCCTGGATGCTGGCAATGGATATGGGCACCGGGAAAAGTAAGGTCACGGTGGACGTGATCGTGAATCAGGGCTGGCAGCGCGTCCTGATTCTCTGTCCGAAGTCCGTGGTGCAAGTGTGGCCGTTGGAGTTCGAGAAGCACAGTGCGGTGCCGGTCGGGACGCTGGCACTCGATGAGGGCTCGATGATCCAGCGGACGAAGAAGATGACGGCGTTCCTTGATCTGCAAGCCGTGCGCGGGGTGCCGGCGATCGTCGTGGCGAACTACGACGCCGTGTGGCGCGGGCCGATCGATGAGGCCATCTTACGCACCAACTGGGACGCGGTGATCTGCGATGAGTCGCACCGGATCAAAGCGCCAGGCGGGAAGGCCGCCATGTTCTGCTCGCGGCTCGGCGATCGAGTGCCGAATCGCGGGTGCCTGACTGGGACGCCGTTGCCACATTCTCCGCTGGACGCCTACGCGCAATATCGGTTCCTCGACAAAGGGATTTTTGGCACGAGCTTCGTGAACTTCCGCGCACGGTACGCCGTCATGGGCGGCTTCAACGGGAAGCAAGTGCTGGAGTACCAGCAGCAAGAGGAGTTCCACGAGAAGTTTTACAGCATCGGCTATCGGGTGAAGTCGGAAGATGTGCAGCAACTCCCCGACGCCGTCGATGTGGTCCGGCCGGTCGTGCTCTCGGCCTATGCGCGCAGTCTCTATAACACCCTCAAGAAAGAGTTTGTGGTGGGCCTGGGCGACGGGACCGTGACAGCGGGGAACGCGCTGACGCGCCTCCTGCGCCTGCAACAGATTGGCTCAGGCTGGGCGCGACAGGATCGGAATGTTGAAACGGGTGAAGAAGGCGAGTTGGTCCAAGTGGATCAAGCCAAGCAGGACACGCTGGCCGACTTGCTGGAGGATTTGAACGATGTCGAACCTGTGGTTGTGTTCTGCCGATTCCATCACGATCTGGACGCAGTTCATACCGTGGCCTCCGCTCTTGGCCGTCAAAGTCTTGAGCTGTCTGGACGCCGCAACGAACTACGGGAATGGCAATCGGGAACGGCGCCGATTCTTGCGGTCCAGACGCAAAGCGGCGGCGTGGGCATCAACCTGGTCCGTGCACGTTACTGTGTGTTCTATAGCCTTGGGTTCTCACTCGGCGAGTACCTGCAAGCCCGGAAGCGCACCCACAGACCCGGACAAACGCAGAACGTGACCTACTTCCATCTGATTGCCACGAAGACGGTGGATGAGGACGTCTATAAAGCCCTCGAATCCCGGCAGGACGTGGTGGAGGCGATCTTGGCACAGGTGTCGGCATGAACGTCAGCGCGTTGCAGCTAGAGGATGATCACCACGAAGACCCGATCCGTGAGCTGGGCCTGGCGCTGGCGGTGGTGGAGCAGGCGTTGCGGGACATTCAGAACGCCAAGCGGCGCGTGACGTACAAGAAAATGCGACCGAGTTACCTGACCGGCGATCAATGCGCGGCGGACGATGCGCGAGACTTTCTGCTCGTGCGCTTGTGGGAGGAGGACAATCATTGGGGGCAGGTGTTGCGCCTCTATGGGGTGCAGCGGTTCACGAAAGAGCGGTTGTGTCATGGGGTACGGCATTTGGAGACCACGAACGAACGGCGGCGAAATCACCGATGGAATCAATCAAGGAGGGGATGATGGCAGCGACCACGGCGGATCTGGTGAATGAGTTTATCGAGCTGGATGAACAGCGGAAAGGAAAGGAAGGTGAGATTGACAAACTGAAAGAGCGAATGGCGGAACTTGAACCGCAAATCATGGAGCGGTTTGAGAACGCCGGCATGCAGTCGATGAAGTCGAAGCATGGCACGGTGATTTATGTGCGTCGGGACCTGTGGGCCGGGGCGAAAGAGGGGGCGGACGTGCTGTTGCTCGAATCGCTCAAGTCGGTGGGGCTCGGGGATATGGTGAAAGAGAAGGTCAACACGCAGACCCTCTCGGCCTATATCCGCGAACAAGAGAAAGAGCACTTCGGGCAGAACATCTCGGCCAAGCCGAATGAAATCATTGACGTGCTGCCGGAGCCGTTACGAGCGGCGGTAGCGATTACCGAGAAGTTTTCACTCCGAACGAGAAAGGGATAAACGATCATGGCGTGCAGGGCGAGTGGCAATAAAAATCCTAATTGGCGAGGAGGGCGATTTGAAGACGTGAATGGTTATGTCCGCATCCGAATGGTTGACCATCAGAGGGCAAACAAGGAAGGGTATGTTTATGAGCACATTGCGATTGCCGAGAGAGCCATTGGTAAACCGTTGCCTGTGCAGGCGCAAGTCCACCATGTAAATTTCATCCCTAATGATAACCGGAATAGCAATCTGGTGATCTGTGAAAATGATGGCTACCACAAGCTGCTCCATCGGCGTACGGAGGCATACTTAGCGACAGGGAACCCTGAGTATCGGAAGTGCAAACACTGCAAAAAATTCGATTCTCCTTCAGCGCTTTTTATTCCAGCTAGCGGGGACACCCCATACCATAACGCATGTGCTAATCAGCGAAACAGAAAAAGATATGCAGCTAAACATCAAGGAGGGCAACGTGGCTAAGGACTTAACGACTAAAAGCACCCAGGAAATCATTGTCTCTCAATACAAAGCGTTGTCGGTGCCGGCGCAACAGCTGACCACGTTCCTCATTGAGAACATCGGGAGCCAGGGCTTGCGGCCGGCGGACCTGGACAAGATCAAGGTGCCGGCAGGCGGCGGCGCAGTGTGGGAAGTGCCGACGCTCAAGGGACCGGAGCCCGTGAAGGTGCTCGAAGGGATTGTGCTGCATTTCAAGGACGTGCGTGGCTACTGGTCGAGCAAGGAAAGCGGGAACAATCCGCCGGATTGCAGCTCGAACGACGGCATGGTGGGGATCGGGAAGCCGGGCGGCGATTGCCAGAAGTGTCCGCTCGCGCAGTTCGGCTCGGCGATCGATGACAAGGGGCAGCCGTCCAAGGGACAGGCGTGCAAATCGATGCGGATGCTCTTATTCCTCCGACAAGAGGACATGCTGCCGATGATCATTAGTCTCCCGCCGACCTCGTTGCAGAACGCGAAGAAATACTTTCTGCGACTGGTAGCGAACGGCTTGCCCTATTACGGGGTCACGTCCCAGCTGCGGCTGGAGCAGGAAAAGAGCGGCGCTGGGAAAGTCTATAGCAAGGTCTCCCTGGCGATGGGCCGGCAGCTGGAGACGGACGAGCTGGAGAAGGTGCAGATGATCGGGAAGGCGATGCGCGAACTGTTTGCCCGGACGGTTGTGGATGCCACGGATGTCCGGCACGAATAGCGAGCTGCGCCAATTTCTCGACGCGCTCTGGCCGGACGGGCTGGATGGGCGGGCGCTCCTCTTCTGGGGGGCGCCGTCCAAACGGTCGGAATGGGTGCAGGCGATCACCGATGACACGGTGACGATGCTGGAGCAGTGGGCCGAGAAAGAGAATGTCTACGTCGGCTGTGCGCTCCGGAGGCAGGCCCTCGGAGCCACGCTGCGCGGAGACAAGGATGAGTGCGTGGCGATCCCTGGGCTCTGGCTCGACATTGACTACGGGGCCGACCATAAGAAGCCGAATCTCCCGCCGACGGAACAGGACGCACTGGCGCTGGTCGAAGGGATGGGGCTGCCGCCGACGGCGGTGATCCACAGTGGGCGGGGCTTGCAAGCCTGGTGGCTCTTTCGGGAACCGTGGACGTTTGAGGATTCACGAGAAGCGAGTTTTGCGGAGGATCTCACGAAGTTTTGGTGCCACACCCTGCGCGTCAAGGCCAAGGCGCACGGATGGGACGCCGATCAAGTCGGCGACCTCCCACGGGTGATGCGGCTGCCGGGCTTGTGGAACCGGAAGGGCGTCCCGAAGCGCACGAAGCTGCTGAGTCTGACCGACGCGCGATACAACCCTGATGAGTTCGAGCCCTATTTGATCCAGGGGAGCGAGCAAAGTCAGGAAGCCCCCTCCAATTTGACATGGACGTTTGAACTGAGTCCGACGGCCGAACCGCCGGCGGACAAGTTCATGCTGCTGAGTGAGATTGATCAAACGTTCAAGCTGGCCTGGCTGCATAGCCGGAAGGATCTGCAAGATCAGTCGGCGAGTTCCTACGATTTGAGCCTGGCGACGAGGGCGTTTGCCGCGAACTGGGCGCCGCAAGAGATCGTCAATCTGCTCATCGCCCATCGGCGGAAGCACAAAGAGGATCTGAAGCTCCGCAAGGACTATTACGAACGGACGCTGACGAAGGCGATCAGCGGGAAGGATCAAGAAGCCCGGAAGCAACTGGTTGACGATCTGAAGGCAGGGAAGCCGCTCCCGGATCAGACCGAGAAGGATCCAGCGGAGCTGCTGGGCATTCTGAGTGGGATTCTCGAAGCCAAGATTACGAAGCTCCTGAAGTACCACGGCGAAGTGGGCATCTATGACATGGAATTGAACGGGCAGACCGTGCGGATCGGCGGGATTGAGATGCTGACCACGCAACGGCTGTTCCGCAACAAAGTGGCCGATGCGGCGGGGATTTGGTTCCCCAGTCAGAAGCCGGCGCTGTGGGACAACACGGTGCGGCTGCTCTTGCAAGTGGTGGAGCATGTGGACGTCGGGCAAGAGGCGACGGCCAAGGGGGCGCTGGCAGGGATCCTGGAAGGCTACCTGCAAACCGTGGCGCCGGAAGATCGGGCGGACGAGGCGCTGATTCAGCATCAGCCGGCGCTGAAGGACGGGAAGCCCTGCTTTACGCTGACCGGGCTGCGCCTGCATCTCGTCGGGCAGTATCAGGAGAAAGTGACCACGCAAGCCCTGAGTGTGCAGCTGCGCGGGATGGGCTACCAGGGGCACAAGATTAACCTGCTGGATCGGAAGCGCAAGGCGCGGACGAGCCGGTTTGTGTGGGGGATGGCGTAACGGGTGCCCGTCCCCTAGACGGGCAGTGCGCTGCGTAGGGGTACACAGCCGGGCGGGGTAGAGGTGCCCCGCCCACACTGAAAGGCTGCGATGACGTCCACTGAATACCGCATTGTGGGCCCTCCCGGGACAGGGAAAACCACGACCGCAAGCCGGCTGATTACGGAAGCCTGTCAAGAGTACGGGAGCGAGAACGTCCTCGCGGCGAGCTTCACGCGAACGGCGGCGCGTGAATTGGTCCGGCGCGATTTACCGATGAACGAGGAGCAAATCGGGACGCTCCACGCGCTCTGCTACCGGATGATGGACCGGCCGACCATCATCAGCAAAACGCACCTGAAGGACTGGAACGCGGAACATCCGAGCTGGGCCTTTGAAGGCGGAGCGGTGTCGGATCTCGACGATCCCTATGCGGATCCCGAGGCCGGCGGGGCGCAAGAGGGCGACCGGATCGTGCAGGACTATCATCGGCTGCGGGGCTTGATGCTGCCACAAGAGGAATGGCCGATGCGGGTGCAGTGGTTCGCCGAGGCCTGGCAGGACTTCAAAGAACAGACCAGGACGATCGACTTTACCGATCTGATTGAGACGTGCCTGAAGGAGAAGACGGCCATTCCGAACGGCGCGGCGGTGTTCTTTCTCGATGAAGTGCAGGACTTCAGCCCGCTCGAATTGGCCCTGGCGCGACACTGGGGGAGCCAGGCCGAGAAGGTGTATCTGTTGGGCGACGAAGACCAGACCTTGTACACGTTTAAGGGGGCGGTGCCGGATACGTTCTTGACGCCGGAGCTGCCGGCCGATCAGGTGACGGTGCTCTCGCAATCGTACCGGATTCCCCGGTCGGTGCATACGGCGGCGGTGCGGTGGGTCGAAGGGATGAGCCGGCGGATGCCGAAAGAGTATCAACCACGAGACGCGGATGGGCTCGTCGAACAGCTGCCGATTACCTACAAGTACCTGGCGCCGCTCAAGGATCAGTTGGATGAATGGATGGACGCGGGCAAGAGCGTGGCGTTCCTGGCGAGCTGTAGCTTCTTTGTGGATCCCGTCAAGCATCAACTCAGAGAGTGGGGCATTGCGTTCCACAATCCGTACCGGAAGCAACGAGGCGACTGGAACCCGTTGACGGGGCGGGCGGGGACGGTGAGCGCGGCGGATCGGCTGTTGGCGTTCCGGCAAGTGGCCGACGTCGGGCGGTGGTGGACCTATCGAGAGTTGTGGACGTGGGCGGCGGCCTTGGAGGCCGACACGGTGTTTGCGCGGGGGGCGAAAACGGCGATGCGGCGGAAGGCCGAGGACGAAGCGACGGCGGCGCTGGCGGTGGAAACAGCGGACCTCGAAGCGTGGATGCCGAGCGAGGAGACGGCGAACGCGGCGACGGCGGGCGATGCCGAGTGGCTGCTCGGGCATGTGCTCAAGACCTACGAGAAGCCGATGGGGTACGCCGGGCGTGTGTTGCAGGCGCGGGGCCCGGCGGCGCTGCGATCACGGCCACTGGTGTCGATCGGGACGATCCACAGCTACAAGGGGGGCGAAGCCGATGTGGTGGTGCTGTTTCCGGATCTCTCGCCGGCGGGCTATCGGGAATGGACCACGCCGGGGGACGCGCAAGACAGTGTGCGGCGAATGATCTACGTGGGGATGACCAGAGCGAGAGAGGCCCTGTATTGGGCGCAACCGTGCGGGATGAGCATAGGGGGGTATCTATGAATCTCTTTGACGGGGATCGGGAACGGCATGTGCCGGGACGGACACCGAAGATCGTGGGCGGACGGAAGCCGGCGGCGGGCATCATGCGAGCCTCGCCGGGCTTTCGGCTGCGGGTGACGCAATCGGTGCGGAATGGCAATTACGCGAAGATGGGGTTGAGGAAATTGTTTGGAGACAGTAAATGAGTCGATGGGCACAGGCGAAACAACTCATTGAGTTCGATTGGAGGGCAGCATGGCAGGACGTGGCACGCGGCACGATGGGCGAGCAGCCGGCACAGGTGTATCAGCTCGTCGAGGCAATGGACCAGGCGTATCACCGAAAGGACAAGGCGGGGTTTCTCGCGCTCAAAGCTCAGCTCGTGAAGCAGCCCTCGTGGATCGGATCGAGCGATTCCTCAAGCAGCAACCCGCCTGCTGGGTGCGGAAAACCCACGGCAGTTCCTACACAGCTGGATTGCCTGATTTGATCGGGTGTCTGCGGGGGCGGTTCTTTGCGATCGAAGTGAAGCGGCCCGGGGAGCAGCCGACGGCTCTCCAGGTCCAGGTGTTGCAGGCCATGCGAAACGCCTATGGCTACGCGATGTGGGCGGATCGGTTCGAGGATGTCGTGCAATTTGTGCGGGAAGTCGCTTGACATTTGTGTATCGTAGAGTATCATGCCGGTATCATTGGAGGGACGGCCATGAGCGACGGGGGGATGACCGCGTGCGACTGGGGGTTGCTTGTCGTGGGATTGATGCAGGTCGCCAATTGTCTGTGGACGATGGTGTTGACGGGAGCCATTATGCGATTGGAAAACAAATTAAAGGTGGCATCATGAGCGACGGGACGGTGCGGCGATATCAACGATCATCTCTAGATGTCACTGACGCAGACTGTGATTCGGAATGGGTAAAAGCCTCCGACTACGACGCGCTCCGCACGCAGGCGCGGGAGCTGGCGGAAGAGTTGAGGAAATTGGCAAATGAGGCATCGGGATTTGAAGCGATGTCGTCAGACGCACACCACGGGTATACCAATAAACTTATTTTACGTGCAAGAGTTGAAGAGGCGCGGGCTGTATTAGCCAAGGCCCAGGCGGTGCTGAAGGAGGGGGCGTGAAGAAAACCTATCTCTGGCATAACGAAGATGATGCCAAACAGGCAGTGAAACTCATTCGTGCTGAACGGAAACGGGTGCGGAGGATGGTGGAGGCGGTGCTTAAAGAGGCAAAAGAAGCCCACTTTGGAGAGGTATTGCTTGGGCATGAGTTGGCCTGCGACGACATCCTCGCCAGGCTGAAGGAGGGGAGATGATGGAGCGCGAAGAAATCAAAAACGCTGTGATCGAGAGCGCCGTGATTGATATTGCCGACAGAGGATTTCTCACGGTATGGGTGCATCTCGATTACGGGGGGAGCGGTCAAGGGTTTGGAGGGTATGCGCTTTATCTGCCGAAATCGTGGACACATCACAGACTACGGGAGGGGGCCGCTGGTCATTTTCTCTACCGCGTGATGGAGATAGCGGGAGTCGGGAAATGGGACCAACTGAAGGGGAAGACGGTTCGCGTGAAGATCGTAAATGGTCTGGTTTCTGCGATTGGCCATATCGTGAAAAATGATTGGTTTGACCCAGGTAAGGATTTTAAGGAGACATCAGCATGATCCCCCGCCGCCAGTTTATGAAGGTGAGTATTGGAACGGTGGCTGCAATTGAACGGCTTGAACATCTTTTAGCCTTAACCCTCTTGCGACAGGTGCGGGGATGATGAAATTAACGAAACAACAGCAGGACGCTAGATTGAGGCCGCATCGGGTTAATGGCCGATGGTTTTATCTAGGTGATGGTCGTGGCATTGAAGCGTGTTCATTTCATGCCCATCAAACGGCGATTTACAGCATACCCGTACAAGTGCTGCTTCGTGCCTTGGATAAATGCGGCTACCTTGACCAGTGGGATCGCAAGCAACAGACACTCAAGAAGGTGCAGCCATGACCGACCACGCGACACGGGCGAGAGAGCTATACGCCACTATTCGAGGGCGATTGATTTATCCATCGAACGCAGAGGATGAAAAGGCCGCTGCTATTGAACTCATCGCCGCCGCCTTGGACCAGGCCGCGCAGGAGGCGGTGAAAGACATGGAGCAGCGCAAGGATGCCGCTTACCTGGAACGCAATCAGGTGGTGGCGGCATTGGCGAAATGTTTCCCGTCAGGTAAGGCCAGAACGGCAATAGAGGGATGGTCAGAGGATTGGCATAACTGTGTCTATATCGACCTGCCGACCGGTCAAGTGTCCTGGCATTATCACGATTCGCAAGCCTATCTCTTCGTTGGGGTGCCGCATTATCTCAGCGCATGGGATGGACATAGCACAGAAGAAAAGTACAGACGGCTCGCCCAGCTTCAGGCCGCGCAGCCGGTGTGGAGCAAGGATCGGCCAAAGGTGGCGGGGTGGTACTGGTGGAGACATGGTGGATGCGACAGAGTGAGGTATGTCCATTCTGTTAAAGATAATCTCCTGCGCGTTGAAGCGCCTGATGGTTGGTTTGAAGATATACATAATGTTGGCGGCGAATGGGCAGGCCCCTTGCCCCTGCCGAGGGAGGCGTAGGATGGAGACGAAAAATCTCGATAAGCTGATGGCGCAGGCGACGCCTGGACCATGGAATGATTTTGTGCTCGACGCACCGAAGAATTCTATCGGGCAGTATGTGCAGCAATGCGTTGACGCTTCTGGTGGTGATGAGTTTATGTTTGTGAGTGCGCCACATCCAGACGGCGGGGATGCTGATATTGCTCACGTTGGGAACGGTCCAAAGGGAAAAGCGAACGCCAAGTTGGTTGCCCTCTTCGGCACCCACGGCCCCGCGCTGGTGGCGGTGCTGAAGCAATGCGTCGAGGCGCAGAATCGTATTGATGGAGCCGTTGCGCAATCAATGGCTCGGCAAATCCTCGTTAAGATTGACCAGGAGGCGACGAGATGATAGACGCTGAAAAATTCCGCAATATGCCTACGGGTAGCAAAGATGGCGGCCCCTATTATTTTGCCAGGCCGTTGCCTGACCCGTGGATTTGCCGCCTGCGTGATGCGTGGGAAGTATTAGTGGGGCAAGCTGTAGCAGTCAAATTCAGGCTCTAAACAGGAGGCGACATGCCAGAAGTGATGTGGGTATGGGATTACGAACGACGAGATTTAGGATCATGGCCTACTGACTACAAAGGGCATAATAAGCCCACTCCCATCCTCACGCTCGACCAGATTGAGGCGTGGTTGAGGAAAGCACGACTCAAGGCCGATCTTGAAGCTGAAAACAATGGGTACGAATCAGCTATTGACGACCTGCTCGACCAGGTGCAGGCGTGGCGCAAGGGTGGACAATGAATCTTAAACCAGGTTGGTTAAAACGGCAAATTACCGCAGCGAAGCAGGACTTCAAACGGTGGCCTGCATGGATGAAGCGTGAGGCTGTGAAGAAATAACCGTGGGGGAGCCTGAAGGCCGCTCAGGTGAAAGAGTCAGCGCGTTGCGTCGTATGGCGTGTCGGCTACCCTCCCCCACACACAGAACGGGTCGAGGGTGTCTGCCGGATATAACGAAGAAGGCGGGGACACGCCACGGAACTATGCCCCCTGCCGCCGTGGCGGGGCTTTAACGCATCCCTCGACCCCACAA